>Ga0099364_10001082_pt1 | contig 45683 bp, 35 predicted proteins | sample TergutTh196P3_FD_73070 | JGI IMG/M metagenome (GOLD analysis project Ga0099364, IMG submission 73070) | Microcerotermes parvus P3 segment gut microbial communities from Pointe-Noire, Republic of the Congo - Th196 P3 | ecosystem: Host-associated > Arthropoda: Insects > Digestive system > Gut ...
AAATTTTTTTTAAAATTATTAGGGGGGAATTACCCCCGCCATAATCATCACCACTTTTGACTATTAATGAAAAAAAGAGCTATTTCATCACCACTTTTGACTATTAAGCCCAAAAATTTGTTCGAGAATAGAACACTTAGGGGTACAAAAACAATCTCTTAAAGAATCTTTTAGAGAAATTAATTATGACATTATTTGTTTTGGAGCTAACCGACAAGCATATCGGCAATAATTTTCAGCAAAAATAAAGCCGTTATAACACATAGCGTTGGGCTGATATCTTTGTATTTTCCGACCATCAGTTTGATGAGTACATAGCTTAAAGTGCCAAAAAAGATACCCTGAGCAATGCTGAATGTAAAAGGCATGATAATCATACACAGAAAGGCCGGCAAGGCTTCGGAAAAATCGTTAAAGTCCACCTCCAAGATAGAACTGATCATATACAATCCCACGATAATCAGTGCGGGAGCTACTGCCTGAACAGGAATAATCAGGAATAAAGGCGCAAAAAATAAGGCCAAAATAAATAAAATGGCTGCACCTGCCGCCATTAAGCCAGTACGGCCGCCCGCTGCCACGCCGGCGCTACTTTCAATGAAAGAAACCAAGGGGCTCATGCCGAATGCTGCGCCAATGGTCGTCCCCAGCGAATTAGCCCATAGCGCTTTTTTTAGCTGAGGGAAATTCCCCTGTTTATCCGTTAATCCGGCTTTAGATGATATGGCAATTACGGTGCCGATGGAATCGAAGCTGCACAGCAGCAGAAAGGTGAATACCACTATTAGCATATCCAAGGTGAAAATCTGAGACCATTGGAACTGTGCAAATATAGGAGCAAGACCGGGAGGCAAACTCACTAGCGATGTTTTCGGAACTTCGACAAGCCCCAGCAGCCAAGCGATAACCGATGCGGCAAGAATGCCGGTAAGTATGGCGCCCGGAAATTTTCGAGCCAACAAAGCGCCGGTGATAAATAAACCGGCTAAAGTTACCCACATTCCCTTATCGGCAAAAGAGCCCATGGCAACTATAGTTCGTTCGTGGGCTACCACAATACCCGCATTCTGCAGGCCGATAAAAGTGATGAACAAACCAATGCCGGCGGGAATCGCTAATTTTAATGATTTTGGAATACTCTTAGTTATATAATCCCAAGCGTTCAATACTGTTAACAGGATAAAAATGATGCCCATTATCAATACTGCGGTAATAGCGAATTGCCATGAGTAACCCATAGTGAGCACTACTGTTGTTGCAAAAAAGGTACTGGCGCTTAAAGCCGGCGCCAACACAATAGGCATATTAGCAATAAAGGCCATCAACAGCGTACTTATAGCGCATATCAGCGCAGTGGCGGTAAATAAAGCTGCCGTATCCATTCCTGCCAAACCCAATATTTTCGGATTTACAATAAGAATATACGACAGGGCAAGAAAAGTAATCAGGCCTGCCATCAGTTCTCTTTGCACAGTGGTGTTATGCGCTTTTAGATGAAATAATTTTTCTAACATGGGATTCTTTTATGTAACTGCAAAGATACAAAAATCTGTCTTTATGACAAGGGATTATGCGATGAAAGAATTTATTTCAGACAGGAACCCGGCTAAGTCAATTACCTGCACATCTTCCCGAAGCGGATAAGAGGCATCAATCGGAGCTATTATAAAAGTTTTATCCGGCTGAAGGTCGTTTATAGCTGCCCAATTTCCTTTGGTAAGCTGCGGAGCGGTAGAGGCTTTACATTCTACTACAATTTTTTTATGCGCTGTCTCTATTACTAAATCTACTTCATTCCCTGAAGAGGTACGGTAAAAAGCATAATGCAAATCGGGATACTCAGCCATGATGTTTTCAACCACAAAACCTTCCCACGATGCGCCGAAAGAAGAATGGCACAGTAATGCGTTAAAACTTGAAATTTGCAGCAAACAATGCTTAATTCCCGTATCGCGGATATATATTTTTGGGGATTTAATTAATCGTTTTTTCAAGTTAGTTTCATAAGGCGGTAACGTTCGGGTCAAAAAAGTTTGTTCTAATAAATCGAAATAACGTTTTATGGTTGGATGCGTTAGTCCCAATGCTTCCCCCATTTTAGAGGCATTTAAAATTTGCCCATGCGTATGAGCGCATAAGGTTATAAAGCGTCTCAAATGTCGTGCCGGAATTTGGATGCCTAATTGAGGAATATCCCGTTCCACAAATGTTCGGATAAAATGCTCTAACCAAATCATAGCGTTTTCGTTATTGGTCGCCAAATAACTTTCCGGAAAACCACCCCTGAACCAATGCTTTTTTATATCATAAGCAGGTGTGTTTTTTAATTCGCTTATGGTAAAAGGCGATAAATTGACAAAACCCACTCGGCCGGCTAAACTTTCTGATGTTTTTTGAATTAAATCGCGAGAAGCTGAACCAAGCAGGATAAATTTACCGTTTATTCTATTTTTATCAATCACAGAACGTAGAATACTGAACAAATTGGGTTTTAATTGAATTTCATCTAAACAAATAGTATGTTCTTGGTTCGCTTCAAAAAACAGAGAAGGATCATGTAGCTTGTTTAAATCATTGATATTCTGTAAATCTAAATACAAGAAAGAAGGCATTTTTTCTGCCATTTTTTTGATTAGCGTTGATTTTCCACACTGTCTGGGGCCTAATACAGCTATTACAGGGAAAATTTTAATATATTGATTAACAATATTTTCAGCGCTTCTATGAAGATATCTTTGCATATTGTAAATTGTATTTTCAATTTGCAAAGATATTTATTTGATTTTTAATTTCCAAATAGTTAAGTGCGAAACTTTGATTTTCTAATGGAACTGCCTGATGGGTACAAACGTTCATTTCCGCACTGCCGTTTCTGCGGGGCTACTGCCGCCATTACGCCAAACCCGTTGTAAGCAGTAGCATTCCACGCACTTATTCTTTTCGTTTCAGTCGTACTTTTAAATTTTCCGTTTTTCATTCTTTTGATTACTATTTTAAAAACTTCGGACACTTCGGACATAGTTCGGACAAACTTCGGGCATTTAAGCAAAAACATATTTAGATAAATTTGTATCTCCCTCGTTTTTAAGTAATTTCCTCTCTACAAGTTCGGACAAATCTCGCCTTGCTGTTCTGTCAGAAACTTCGTACTTTTCAGCATATTCGGAACTTGTTATTTCTCCTTTTTCTTTGAAAAACAACAACGCTTCAATTTGTCTTTCATTCAAATTCAATCTATTCAAATTCTCTTTATTGTAAATATCCTTGCGAAAAATCACCCAAAAATCAGAGCCTTCATTTATAAAAGTAGGTGCGGGTAGTCCGGCAGTGGCACACTGTTCTTCAATTTTTGAAATACCTCGTCCCCAAGATTCTACATAACCGCTTCGGAAAAAGGTATTGGCAATATCGGGATTGTTAGGACGGGAAGAATGATTTTGCAGTAATTTTGTAATTGTCCAATCTTCCGGCAGACGACCTTCATTCCAAATCATTATCTTATCATCGTAAACCTTTATTTGAATAGGGGCGCCGCCCGGATATTCTTTGTGCGAAACGGCATTAAGTATGGCTTCACGTAGCGCTTCTTCGGGATATTCGTAAGTTTCGATACGAGAAAGTCCGCGATAACTGATTAACGCTTTGGTATATTTGGTAAGCAGTAATTCCATTGTGCGTTCTACCTGCTCAAATAAATTGCCGTGAACATCATCTTGATAGCGTAAATCACTGTCAGTACGAAAAAAGCCAATCTTAATATAGGCGCCTGTGGCAAATTTTTCAGGATTATGATAAAACAAAAGCAATGCAGCACGTTTCAAAGATCCGTTCTCAAATAAATTCAGGTTTTCGAGTAGTTGTTCAGGCGTATCTTTACGACATTTTTTATCTACACGGTTGCTTTCAATGCCTTTTTCTTTAAAAAACTCAAAAGTTTCCTGTTTCAAATCGGCAACGCCGACATTCGGCATTGGTACACTGTCCCATTTTTTACCATATTTTTGAAGTAAGAATTTATCCAGCGCTACGCCTTTCAATTCCTGCTTTGTACTTCCGCTGCGATAATGATACTCGCCTTTGTAATTCACAGGGTTGGGCTGTGATTCAACAATGATTTCTATATAATCGCCCTGCTCGGTTTCGTGCAGGTTTACATCGGCAACAATGCCCAAAATTGCAGTTATTTTGTTGGGTAAATCCTCTAACAGTTTTTTAGCATTTTTTACGCCTACAATATTTCCGTTGTCGTCTTTACCAATGTAAAGCGTACCGCCTTGTGCATTGGCAAAACCGCATATCCACCGTAAAAATTCGTCTCGCCAAGAGGATTTATATTCAATATTTTGTTGTTCTTGCATAATATAAGCGTTTTCGTTAATTACAAATTAGGTGTGGCAGGTACTAATCTAATAAAAGTCATTTCACTACTCGTACCCAAGCGAACTGGCGAAAAAATTGTACCTATACCTGCAGAAACATATATATTCATTGTCTTGTATTTATAAAGTCCGTGATTATATTTATATAGGAGTTTATGAATTAATGTAGAGGGAAATATCTGTCCTGCATGTGTATGTCCTGCCAACAACAAATCAGCGCCTTTTTCTTGCATGTACTTTACCCCATCGGGTCTATGATGTAAAACAATTGTCGGACGACTTTCTTCTATGGGCAGTTTTTCCATGACACTTTTTATTGTTTCAAGTCCAGATTTGGCATGCGGGGAAGACGCATTTTCGTCTTGAAGCATATTTTCAAGTCCGATAATCTGCAATTCTCTAAAGTGGGCAATTTCGTTTAATAGAACAATGGCATTTATGTCTTCCATCTGTTTTACCACTTTTTGCACTCCGATTTGTTCATCATGATTGCCATAGACAAAATAATGAGGAATATTCAATGTGAGAAAGGCAGACAATACATTGTTGATTTTATCGAAATCCCCCTTGCCGTAGTAGAACATATCGCCAGTGTTGAAAACTACATCAGGATTGATGTTTTTTATCTTGCAAACAATTTTATCCACTTGTCTTTTTCCCCAAAAATTTCCTAAATGAACGTCTGTAATATGGACTGCCCGAATTTCATGTGTCAGTCCTTTTATTGGGATAGTTATTTCTTTTACCTTTATATTATGAGCATTCCATAATCCGTAAGCAGTTAATAAAACTGCCAAGCCAGTAGAAATAAATCCTCGAATTTGAGGAGTAAACTTGAAAATCAAATTGAGTAAATCGGTAAATGTAACGGATAATAGCAAAAAAAGAAGTAGAGACATCGTAATCCCACTGAAAATATATATGACTTTTCCGAGAGAAGACGCAGTATTTGAAAACAAATTTATACAAAGAATGACAAAGACAAGCAAAGTGCTAAACCCCAATATCCATGCTTTTTTGGGTATAGAAGAGAAAAAAAGTGCATATCTATTTGATAAGTAATATACTGCACCTGCTAATATTGCGAGAGTTAATACGAGAAAAACAATATTTGTGTATTTCATTTAATTTCAGTTTACTTAATTTATGTTTCTATCATGCTCATTATTTTCAAACAATGAAGTATTTGGAAAATCTGTAATTATTCCATTGATTCCCATTTTCAATAATTTACTCTTTTTTTCATCGTCGTTGACTGTCCATACGTTTATTTTTTTATTCATCGCTTTGCTTTTTCTGATAATTTCTCTATTTGCGAACAGATAAAAAACACTAAATTCTTCTACAAACTGGTAATTTTCAAGAGTTTTAAATCTAATTTTATTATCTATTATTATTGGTAAAAATCTCAACTTTCCAACAAATAATTTATGTAAACGCAAAGAACTATCTAAATGATATATTTTCTGTAAAATATCATCATCAAAAGATTGTATTACACACCAATTCTCCGCTTTATATTTTTTTATCATCTCAACTGTCCGTTTCTCTATACTAGGATAAAAAGAATGTCCGTATTTTAACTCTATAACTAACGTACATTTACCATCTATTATTTTAATTACATTTTCAAGTAAAGGTATTTCTTCTTTATCGCAAGAACCCTTCAAATGGTATTCATTCAATTCCTGATACAACATGTTTTTTATTTTCCCTTTACCTGTTGTTGTTCTGTTAATGGATTTATCATGCATTACAACTAGCACACTATCCTTTGTTTGATGAATATCAATCTCTATTCTATCGGCTTTCCCTTTTTCTATTGTATTTTTTATTGCAGACATGGAATTTTCAGTAAATTCTGTTCCACCGCCGCCTCTATGGGCAGTTATTGAATTTGTATCTTGCATATCATTAGAATTTGATGTAAAAAAAATCGTAGTTAAACTTAGCGCCGCAAAAATAATAAATAGCCCGACGAAAATCAAAATACCTATTGCCATAACTCTATAAATATATTTAATTTTTTTCATGTTTTAACTACTATACGGGATTTATTACAATTTTTCCCAAAGCAATCAATAAGCCCTCAATAATAGAGACTATAGATAGACCAACCAATAAAACTAAAACCATATTGACCATTTTATAACGGTTAAGTGCGCTAATAAATCCAGCGTTTGAAAAAATAGTGGGGTCAAAATTGGAATAATTTTCCGACAATGCTTCTAATAGGCAATTGGTTTTTAGTTCTATATTATGTAATTGTGCTTCTTCAGATTTTAGCCCCATAATCAAAAAAATTGTAATAAAAATTGATACAATAGGTGGAAGAGAGTAAAGTATTTGGTCTGCTTCAGGAAAATATTTTTTCATAAAGAAAGGCAAAGTCATTAGCGTAATAATCACAGTAAAAACTTTGATTACAAGTTTCCAATAGTGGGTGTGATAATATTGATGACGTTCGTAAAAGAGTTTAATCATTTCTATTGTTTCTTTGCGGATTTTTTCTTTTTCTTCTTTTTTTTGTGCCAAAGTGAACCTAATATTCTTTTTTCGTTTGGCTTTATATGGAGCCAATAGTTCGCCTAATAGCCACCCACTTTGTTTTTTATTAATTGCATTAATGATTTGCTCAAGAGAGTCTATATCGTCTACTGGCTTTGCTCCCTTTTTTAAAACCCATTGTACAAAAGATTTTATCTTTTTCAAAACCCACTGTACGCAGGATTTTATCTTTTTCAAAACCCGCGTCCACAGTGAGGGACGCAATGTGCCTGCATAATTAATTAATTTTTTAGCATCTTTTTTCATGAAATTAGGCAGGGATTCTGACTCTTGGCTTGAAAATAGTATTGGTATTATCTTCTTTTTAGAAATACCGCAAAGTCTTAATAAATCGTCCGTAATTATCAATTTTTTATACCCAGCATCATTCGCTTCCTTAGCATATTGAGGAGTACAAATCATTAAAATTTTATCGGAATTTATCACAGACTCTTCCATAAAACTTGGAATGTCGTTTTCGATATTTGCTTTTTCCTTATCTGAAAATTCTTCGTAGAATTTTATATCAAAACCTGTTATCTTTAATTTATTTACTAAAGATTTAACCTCTTCAATGTGTTCTTTTAAGTCTTCCTCCAAATAACTTATAAAAATTTTCTTTGTCATATCTGCAAATATTTATGTTTCAAGATTTTATTTACAACACTATTAGTTTTATTTAGAAATACAAAGTTACACAATTTTTCTTAGTATTTTTCGCCTGTCAAATTTTCATTTCCAATTACCCACACACTGTCCGACTATTGTTTACAACTACATCTAACTACTTTTAACTACTTCCTCAATCCTCCTCCGCCAACACAAAATCAAGCAGTTTTTGGTCGAGGCGGGCGCGGTCTAATTTTATGCGGATGGCATCGCCAAAGGAATAGGTTTTGCCTGTGCGCCTTCCTTTGTACATGTACTGTTCGGGAATATAAATAAACAGGTCGCCCTTCAAATCCCGTTGGGAAATATAGCCCTCAATTCCATTTTCTTTAAGTTCTACATAAATGCCCGACTCCGTTACCCCCGAAATGACACCGTCAAACTCTTGCCCTTCCTTATCCTGCATAAATTCTACCATCTTGTATTTAATGCTGGCGCGCTCGGCCTCGGCGGCTAACTGTTCACGCTGAGAAGCATGCTTGCACAGATTTTCATATAGCGCCTTGTCCTGCGATGCAGCGCCGACTAAATATAAGGTCAACAGTCGGTGCACCATCATGTCGGGATAGCGGCGGATAGGCGATGTAAAGTGCGTATAATTATCAAAGGCCAATCCGTAGTGGCCGATATTATTGGTAGCATAGACCGCCCGCGCCATGGTGCGCAGTGACATCATTTTAATGGCATGAGATTCGGGTTTGTCTTTGGCGGCGTCTAACAGTCGGTTCATCTCGCGGGCAATATCGCGTTTGGTTTTGGTTGCGCCCATTTTATAGCCTATATGTTTAACAAAATCGCGGAAAGCGGCGAGACGGTCGAGCGAAGGCTCATCATGTACGCGATAAACAAAAGTTTTTACTTCGAGCACCGTTGCTATTATTTCCGCTACAGCACAATTGGCTAAGAGCATAAATTCTTCTACCAAAAAATTGGAATCTTTCTCTTCTTTCAGCAAAATTCTTATCGGCTTTCCTTTATCATCAACTTCTACCTTAGGCTCCGGAACGTCGAAAGACAGGGCGCCGTTTTTAAACCGCCTGTCGCGCAATTTTTTTGCTAAACGATGCAGCGTTAACACTTCCTTGGACAAGACGCCTTTTTTCGTTTCAATCACTTCTTGTGCATTGTCGTAATCGAAACGGTAGTCGGAACAGATAATCGTGCGCCCGACCCAACGATCTATGATTTTTGCCTCCTTATCTAACTCGAACACTGCCGAAAAACACAGTTTTTCTTCCTTGGGGCGCAATGAACACAGCTTGTTCGACAATTGTTCGGGCAACATCGGCACCGTGCGGTCAACCAAATAAACCGATGTAGCTCTTGCCAAGGCTTCCTTGTCCACTATTGTGTCGGGCTGCACATAATGCGTAACGTCGGCAATGTGGACGCCCACTTCCCAATTGCCCGAATCAAGTTGCCGCACCGACAGGGCATCGTCAAAATCTTTGGCATCGGCAGGGTCAATCGTAAAAGTAGTTACATCGCGGAAATCGCGGCGTTCGGCAAGGTCTTTTTTAGTGATTTTATCGGAAATCTTCGCGGCATCTTTTTCTACTTCTTCCTCAAACTGATAAGGAAGCCCAAATTCTGCCAAAATAGCGTGCATTTCCGTATTGTTATCGCCCGGAAGACCAAGCACATCAATAATTTTACCCAATGGTTCGTTCTTTCCTTCCGCAAAATCGGTTACCAATACGGCCACCTTATCTCCGTTTTTCGCGCCGTTCAATTCATCGGCAGACACTCGAATATCATAAGGCAAGTAACGGTTATCGGAAATTACGTAAATCCTGTTTTTCTGGATTTGCACAATGCCGATGTACGGCCGCTTCGAGCGTTCCAAAATCTCCGCTACCTCCCCTTCTATTTTACGGCGGCGGGTTTTGCTTCTTACGATACTCAGCCGCACCTTGTCGCCATGCAGGGCCCCATGCAGTTTATTCACTGAGACATAAATGTCTTCGTCATAACCCTCAACGGCCACAAAAGCGAAACCGCTGCGCGACATCATGATGACCCCCTCTCCTTTCGGGTACTTTGTACGCGATGGCGCTATTTTATACCGTTTTTTTGGTAATCGCTTTATTACGCGGTCGCTCACTAATTTATCCAAGATCCTACCGAAAGCTATGCTGTCTTCCGGGTTAAGCCGCACAGCCTGAATAAGATGCTTGGTAGTAAACGATTGATCGGGATTTGTCTTAAATAATTGATACAGCGCATCTTCCAATTTTTCTATCGGCAAATACGCTTTTTTTTTCTTCGCCATAAAATGTTTATCTTTGCGGCGCAAATATACACATTATATTATGAATAAGAAAGTTTTATTAATGATTTTAGATGGGTGGGGCATCGGGAAACACGACCACTCGAATGCAATTTACACTACTGGCGCGCCAAATATGGAGTCTTTGGCCAAAAATTACCTCAATTCTCAACTGATGGCCTGCGGCGAAGATGTGGGGTTGCCCGACGGACAGATGGGAAATTCGGAAGTGGGACACCTAAACATCGGCGCCGGACGTGTGGTTTATCAGGATTTGGTGAAAATTAACCGCGCCTGCCGCGATAATTCCATTTTACAAAATGAAGAAATCAAACAAGTTTTTCAATATGTAAAAGACCATAACAAACAACTCCATTTATTGGGATTGGTCAGTGACGGCGGGGTACACAGCTCGCTTGAGCATTTGTTCAAACTCTGTGATGCAGCTAAAGTTTACGGCATAGAAAAGTTGTTTGTACATTGTTTTATGGATGGCCGCGATACCGACCCCAAGAGCGGTAAGGGCTTTATTGAGCAGTTGCAACAGCATTTAGCCTCTGCTATCGGAAAAATTGCTTCGGTAGTCGGCCGTTACTATGCCATGGACCGCGATAAACGCTGGGAAAGGATAAAAATTGCCTACGACCTCTTGACAAAAGGGAAAGGCCTTCCTGTAACCAACGCCGCCGAGGGCATGCAACAATCATACGATGCAGGCATAACCGATGAATTTATCAAACCGATAGTTTGTACCGAAAACGGCCGCCCCGTGAGTACCATTCAGCCGGACGATGCGGTTATTTTCTTCAACTTCCGCAACGACCGCGCCAAGGAGCTAACCATTGTGTTTACGCAGCCTGAGCTGTTGAAGAAAGCGCAGGAAGAGGCCAATGCTCCGGATAGCGCAGCCTCTGCAGAAGCTAAAACGGCTATTATGGAAATGCAAAATATTCCTTTGTATTATTGCACCATAACGCCTTATGACGACAAGTTCAAAGGCTTGCATATTTTATTCGACAAAGACAATGTGCAAAACACTTTGGGCGAAGTGCTGGCCAATAATGGTCGCAGTCAGTTGCGCATTGCCGAAACCGAAAAGTATGCCCACGTTACCTTTTTCTTCTCCGGCGGACGCGAAGCTACCTTCCCGAACGAGGAGCGTATTTTGATTGCCTCGCCGAAGGTGGCTACTTATGACCTCAAGCCCGAAATGAGCGCCTTTGATGTGAAAGACGCCTTAAACGCTGCTTTGAAAACGCAAAAATACGATTTTATTGCCTTAAATTTTGCCAATGGCGACATGGTAGGCCACTCCGGCGTGTATGAGGCGATTTGCAAAGCGGTAAAAGCCGTTGACGCCTGTGTTGGCGAAGTAGTGCAAACCGCGCAGGAGAACAGCTACACCATACTCATCACTGCTGACCACGGTAATGCTGACCATGCCGAAAACCCTGACGGAACACCGAACACCGCCCATTCTTTAAATCCTGTTCCCTTCATCGTAGTGGATAAGGACGTAAAAAAAGTACACAGCGGCATTCTTGCCGACATTGCGCCCACCGTACTACAGTTAATGGGTATCCCGCAACCGGAGGAAATGACAGGGAAGGCGCTGACAGAGTTATGAGTTATGAATGATGAGTTGGTGAAGATTGTTTTTCTTCTATTTTCTACTATTTTCACCCCTACGCCTTGTAACTGGTAGCCATAACCACCTCAATCCCGAACAGGGGGCTTTTGTATATTAGACGCTTTGCAAGTGAAGAGGTTTAGAAACAGTTTGGAATTTAATTCCAAAAATACAGCTATGGTTATTTATTCATTTTCACTCATTGCCTCACAAGCCTCCTCATAGCTATATCCACGACTTAAAGCAAAGCGTAGTAATTTGATTTTTTGCTCGGCAGGCGGTAGGCTTGCCAAACTTTTCTTTTTTATAGCTAATAACCGGCAAAGGTTCTCTTTAATAATGGCATTATCTAAGGCGGCTAAGGCCTCATTGATAATAGAGCTGTCTATTTGTTTGTTTTTTAAAGAATTACGTATTTTGAGCCGTCCCCAGCGGGCCAAAGCGCTTTTGTCGTGTACAAAGGCCTTAGCATAGCGCCGGTCGTTGACAAAGCCCGATAGTTGCAATTTTTTTATGATGGCTTCAGTTTCTTGCACCGGAAAATCCCATTCCAATAGTTTTTTTCTGATGTCAAACACTGATTTTTCGCTACGGCTGCAAAGGCGCGAAAGACGGCTGAGGGCTTGTTCGGAAGTCAAGGCGGAAAGATTATTTTGAGTACAAATGTACGATTTTTAATGATTAAATTGTAAATCGTCAGCAAAAAGTGCAAAAAAGCATTACGTTATTTTTTTTCAGAATAGTTGCTCATTTGTAAAAAAACCGTACCTTTGTCAAAACTTGAAAAAATACGAAGTTTTGATAAAGTTAATCATAAAATAATTAAATATCAGTTAGATATGAATAATTTGATAAACCGACAGAACTACATTCAGCAATTAGAAAAGTTGAAAGGCGAGCATATTATCAAAGTAGTTACAGGATTAAGGCGTTCGGGTAAATCTACTTTGTTTGAAATTTTTGTTCAGCAAATTATTACTTCCGGAACGCCTGCAAACAGAGTTCAGCAGTACAATTTTGAAAAACCAATTTTTCCCGAAGAATATACTTGGCGTGATATTTACCAAGCGATTTTGGCAAAAGCGGACAAAGAAAATTTGAATTACATTTTCCTTGACGAACCACAGCAAATATCAGAATTTGAACGACTTATAGATGCTCTTTATGTTGAGAAATTTATTGATTTATATGTAACAGGTTCAAATGCATATTTTTTATCGGGCGACCTTGCTACTTTGCTTTCAGGTCGTTACATTACTATACATATTTTGCCGTTTTCGTTTGCTGAATTTTCCGAAAGCCAGAAAAACACAACACTAAATAAATACGAGTTATTTAACAACTATCTTTACGAAACTTCGTTGCCACAGGGTGTTTTGTTGCGAAATCAAGGTGCGGACATTCAAAATATGTACATTCAAGACCTGTATAACACCATTGTAGGAAAAGACATTAAACAACGATATAACATTCAGAATATAAGGAGTTTTAATAATCTTTCGAAATTTCTTATGGGTGCAATTGGGAGTGTGGTGTCGCCGAGTAATATTTCAAAGGCAATGAAACAAGACCGTCAAGATATTCACCACAATACCGTAGAAAAATATATTGAATATTTGGTAAATTCTTACGTTTTTTATCAAGTAAACCGCTTTGATATAAAAGGAAAACAGCAACTTGCGACACAAGAAAAATACTATTTGGTAGATATTGGCTTTCGGAATTTGAAACTTGGCAAATTCCAATATCAAGATGTAGGGCATATTTTGGAAAACATTGTATATTTGGAATTAAACAGGCGAGGTTATCAGATTTGGATTGGGAAAACCGGAGAGTATGAAGTGGATTTTATAGTAAAAAACGCATTGAATAAGTTTGAGTATTACCAAGTAACTTGGTCAATGTCTGACCCAAAAACGGCAGAGCGAGAAATCCGACCATTAAAATCTATTGACGATAATTATCCAAAATACATTGTTTCGACAGACATAATAACGGCTGAAATTGAAGGAATTGTGCATATAAACATTGTGGATTGGCTATTGAAAATATTTTAACCTTTACCGACTGTTTTGTGTCTTCATGGAAAAATATCCGAAAAGCTCGTCCGAAAAAATGTAAAATGGACTAAACCTTTTCGCTTAAAAAGTGTCTAATATGTAAAAGCCCCCTGTTCGGGAGTGAGATGGTTATGGGTTAAATTGGTATCAAGATATAAGTAGCAAGTAGCAGGACAATGCACCGCACCTTGACCCTTTTTCTTTCACCCTTCACTCATCTCTCTTCACTCCTCACGGAAGGTCCTACTTAAACGCCATTTCGCTTAGCCCCTGTCCGGAAAGCTTCAAGTGATGGAAATAATCGGGAACAGCCTTGCCCTGTAAGGCATCTACATAAAGTTTGGCAATGTACTGGCTCAGCATAAAGCCGTGTCCGCGCATGCCTACAAACAAGCCTAATTCAGGGTCTATAATATAACGCGGTTCCACATAGTAGCCCGACCACATTGCCTGCAGACCAACGCCGGAGAATTTCGGAATCCAATCGCTGAACACTTCCGAAATAATTTCCATAAACTCCTGAGAATTGGTCTTAAGATTTTTATCCGTTTCCAAGGCGTCAATAATAGGGGAGGCGCAGCCGATAATCTGCCCTGTTTCAGCTAATTGCTGTCCGTACACAGCGGAGAAACCACGATACTTTCGGCGGTCAATCAACATATCTAACGGAGCGCCATTCTTACCCAACAGCGGCATACGGCGCGTAATAAATGCCTGATGTTTGACGGGAAATAATCCTGTTTCTATTCCCACCTTTTGCGCAAATTCGGCCGCTTTAGCGCCAAGTGCATTGATGAAAAGTTCGGTATGGTATTCCACATACTCGCCTTGCCGGTTCAACACAATAACACGATACGCTTTTCCGGCTTTTTCCACATCTATTATTTTGGTGCTTTCTAAAACGGTTCCGCCATTCGCTGTTCCGATGCTGCGCAATACATCAATCACTTTACCGGGAGTAGCATGCCAGCAATTTCTGGTAATGAGCGCATGACTGTAGGTTTTGCAATGCGGATTAAACTCTGGGGATATTTCTTTGCAAAAATCTTTTGCCTCTACCATATAGGCATCTGACCAAGCCATAGAGGCTTCTAAGGATTTATAAGTAGCCTCATCGTGGGCAAGGTTAACATAGCGGATAAGCGTAAAGTCAATATCGCTGACGGCATGTAATTCTTTGAATAATTGTAAATTTTGCGAAGCAATTTCAGCTAATGCGGGCAAACTGAAAGCAGGCCGTCCGGCGGCGATGTTGCGCCACGAGCCGCCGTATTCATCGTTTATCAAGAAAGGCTTCAATCCTGCCTCGGCCAAATAACGGAAAAGAGACGAACCGGCAATGCCTCCTCCGGCGACAAGCGCGTTTACTTTTATTACCTTACGTTCCGGAGTGATAATATGCTCGTGTACCTTCTTTGAATGCAGCTCGCCCATATTGATTTGGTTGGCCATTGGCCCGCGGGGAGTAGCATCGCCGATGACCTCGATACCGTACCTGCGCAACAATTGTTTTACCCGCAGGATACAACGCTTACCGCGGCAAGGTCCCATTCCCAGACGGGTAATGTGTTTTAATTCGTCCACCGAAATAAATTTTCGGTCGCCTATGGCTTGTATAATTTCTTTGGTCTTTACATCTTCGCAATGGCAAATATATACCTCGTTGTCGCTCTTTTCTTTGACCTGCGATAATTGCAGCGGTTTCGGATAATTTTCTTTTACAATAAATCCCCGCACATTCAATAAATTCTCTCCTTCAGGGCTATTTACCTTTACGCGGGCTACATTGGTTTTATTCGGTTTGAGCAAAATTTTTTCAATAATTCCTTCTCCTACTTTTTCACCTTGATTATTTACCAAAAGAACTTCCGCTCCTTCGTCCACTGCGTATTCTATGGGCAGGAATACCCATTGCTTAGCGTAGTTGTAGCCGAAAATTGCCAAGCCGGGGCATTGATAAATGCAATCCATGCAACCTGTACACTTTTCAAAATCGATAAGCGGCGCTGTGTTGGTAGATGATTTGCTTATAGCGCCGTGTTTGCAGGCAAAGGCACAGGGATTACAGGCGAAACCGTAGAGGCAATCCAATTGTACGAACCCTTTACTTTCCGCACGTTCTTTACTTGGACGAAAAGGCGCGTCAATTATTCGTATGGGGTGTTGTTGAGAGTCGATATACTCTTTCGAAACGCTGAGGTATTCATCATAATCGAAACGAATGCCTAAGTCCTGTAGAATTTCATAGGCGCATTGTTTACCGCGTAATACCGCGCTGGTTCCTTCGCCAATGCGGATAGCATCGCCGACGCCGTGGCAGTTGCGCCCAAATAATTCAGCTCCTTTTATCAGCAGTTGGTCGTCGGGGATTAATCCTGTGCAAATGTTGATGGCGTCAATGCCTTCCACAATTTGCTCGGTTCCCGATATAGGTTTGAAATTTTCACACTGTGCAATCACAGCGCCCACAATGCCTGTGCGGTCTTCATTGGGAATGGCTTCTAACAAAATGTGCGATGTCATAATAGGAATACCTAAGCGGCGCACGCGATTGGCCTGTACCGGAAAGCCGCCCTCATGCGGTTGAGCTTCGATGATGGCTTTCACGGTAGCGCCTGCCTGCATGGCTTGATAAGAGGTAAGGTAACCGATATTTCCCGCGCCTATGGCCAGTATATTTTTTCCGAGCAGCGTCAACTCATTATTCATCATTTTTTGCACCACCGCAGCGGTATAAACGCCCGGCAAATCATCGTTTTTAAAGGCCGGCATAAAAGGCACGGCGCCGGTTGCAATTACCAAATGCTGTGCGTCCACGTAATACACTTCTTCCGTCAGCATATCTTTTACTGCCAGACGGTTGCCTTCGAGAATATCCCAAACGGTAGCATTTAGGAAAATGCCGTCAAGGCTTTCTCCTGCTAATGTTTTAGCAATATCGAAGCCTCTCATGCCGCCGAATTTTTTCTCTTTTTCAAAAAAGAAAAACTGGTGGGTTTGCATTAAGAATTGTCCGCCTATCTTATCATTATTGTCAAGAACAATATTGTGCACCTTATGTTTATTCAGCTCTTCGCGCACGGCTAAGCCGGCGGGACCAGCACCGATAATAGCAACAGTGGTTTTATGTACCCGCCATGGTTTTTCAGTATTTGGCGCCGTCGCTATGGGGCTGTAATCTTTGGGAATATGAGCTACTTCTTTTACCCCATCTACCTTTGTAATGCAAACTCTACGAATTTTTCCGTCCACCAGCATTTCGCAGGCGCCGCATTTGCCGATGCCGCATTCCAAGCTGCGTTCGCGGTGGTCTAAGCTGTGGCTGTGTACCGAGAAGCCTGCCTGATGCAAGGCTGCGGCAATGGTAAAGCCTTTTTGTCCAATGATTTTATTTCCTGCAAATGTAAATTCTACCTTTTCGGCTGCGGGGATTTCTAAAATAGGGTGTTCGTTTATTTTATACATATTCTTTTGTTAAATTTTTGTAGTAAAACGAGGACGAATGTACGATTTTTTTTCTAATTATAAAATAATTTGTGGTCTTTTTTAAATTTTTCATTTCTGTACGTACATAAAGTTAGTTTTTTGCATTTTATCTTATTTGTCGTACTTTTGTTGTGAATAATCAGAAAGAAATGACTATGTCGTTAGTAAAGAAAAACAGTTTTGAAGCACTGATAGATAATGTTTATCAAATACATTGTGTATTACAGCAATATGTAGTAAAAGCAGTGAATTACAATTTGACCATTCGTAATTGGTTGATAGGGTGTTATATTGTAGAGTTTGAGCAAAATGGAGAAGACAGGGCGAAATACGGGACAAGAGTATTGGAAGAAATGGCAAAAAGGATAAAAGCGAAGGGGATAAAAGGATTAGATGTTAGAACATTGAGGTCTTGCAGGATTTTTTATAATACATACCCTCAAATTCGGGGGGCAGTAACACCCGGATTACAACAGTTTGACTTTGAGGATATTTTGCCCTCTTTTGTTGAAAAATCACCAATTCGGGAGACAGTGTCCCCCGAATTGGTGGAGGAATATCCCATTTCTTCAGAATTATTGCTTTCGCGTTTAAATTTTTCTCACTTTTTAGAAATAATGAGGCGTGAAGATCCATTGGAACGTCTTTTTTATGAGGTGGAAACTATCAAAAATAATTGGAGTGTGCGAGAATTGGAGAGAGCCATTGATACCGCTCTTTTTGCACGAACAGGATTATCTATGGATAAAAAAGCAGTCATTGCTAAAATCAAAAATCTGAAACCAACACAAACGGCAAATGTAATACGAGACCCTTATTTTTTAGAATTTCTCGAATTGGAAGAAAAAACAGCGTACAACGAAACCAAATTAGAAGAAGCAATTTTAAATCATTTACAACAATTCTTAGTAGAACTGGGAACAGGCTTCTGCTTTGAAGCTCGACAGAAGCGGATTACATTCGACAATACGCACTACAGAATTGACTTGGTTTTTTATCACAGGATATTGAAAAGCCATATCCTCATTGACTTAAAGATAGGAAAGTTTACTCATTCCGATGCCGGCCAAATGACTGTTTATTTGAATTATTATAAAGATAACGAAATGGCAGAAGGTGATAACCCTCCTATTGGTATTATTCTTTGTGGAGACAAAAATGAAACGTTGGTGAAATACGCTACAAGCACCGATAACCAATTATTTGTTTCTCAATATCTTATCAAGTTGCCCGAAAAGAAAATACTTGAGGACTTTATAAAAAGGGCGCTTGAATTATGAAAAAAACTCCTTTACGGCCGTACCTGCATATCAATTTGTTAGAAGTCGGTTGCGATGAGGCGGGAAGGGGCTGCTTAGCGGGGCCTGTTTGCGCTGCTGCCGTCATTCTTCCGTCCGACTTCTATCACCCCCTCTTGAACGATTCAAAGCAAATGAGTAGAAAACACCGTAACGAATTGCGGGAAATTATTGAAAAAGAGGCTGTAAACTGGTCTGTGGCCATGGTTTTACCCAAAGAAATTGATAAGCTGAACATTCTGAGAGCCTCCATTACTGCCATGCACCGCGCCTTAGATGGTTTGGCTATAACACCCGAATTTATTTTAGTCGATGGCAATAAATTTCTTCCCTATAAAAATATTCCCTATCAATGTGTGATTAAGGGCGATGCCACCTTTGCGAGCATAGCGGCGGCCTCGGTGCTGGCAAAAACACACCGCGATGAGTACATGTGTCAATTAGCCTTGAAATATCCTGAGTATGAATGGAATGAAAATATGGGCTATCCTACGGAAAGGCACAGGGCGGCCATTATTCATTATGGAGTAACTCCTCATCACCGAAAAAGTTTTCGGTTAATTAACGAGCAATTGGAATTGTTTTAGTATATTTACAGTTTAAAATAGTATAAAAACAACATAAAAATACGATGAAAAAAACATTATTTTCGGTTATTTGTGCAAGTTTGATGCTTGCCCAACCAATGATGGCAGACGAGGGCATGTGGCTCTTGCCCCTGTTGCAGAAATTGAATGCTTCGGCCATGCAAAAAAATGGCCTTAGCCTTTCGGTAGAAGACATTTACAGTATTAACAACTCCAGCCTGAAAGATGCTATAGTTATCTTTGGCGGAGGCTGCACGGGTGAAATCATATCGCCCGATGGTTTACTGCTCACCAATCACCATTGCGGCTACGGTACTATTCAACGGCATAGCTCCGTGGAAAATGACTATCTGAAAGATGGTTTTTGGGCTATGTCGCGCGAACAGGAAATACCCTCTCCGGGCTTGTCGGTGCAGTTCCTTGACAGTATCGAAGATGTTACCGATAAAATTTTGTCAGAGATAGCCGACATTACCGATGAGAAAGCCCGTTCTGAAAAAGTGAGCGAATTGAATAGAGCCTTAACCAAGGATTTGCACAAGCCTGACCAGGGCGTTCGCGCAACTGTGCACGCCATGTTTAACGGCAACGCTTACTACCTGTTTGTATATAAAATTTATGAAGATGTACGTTTTGTGGGCGCTCCGCCTTCCTCCATAGGTAAATTCGGCGCCGACACCGATAATTGGATGTGGCCTCGCCATACAGGCGATTTTGCGCTTTTCCGCGTATATACGGATAAAGATGGAAATCCCGCGAAATACGCCGCCGACAATATTCCCCTGAAACCTAAAAAATACTTGAATGTGTCCATTGCGGGCTTTGAAGAAGGCGACTTTGCAATGATTATGGGCTATCCGGGCAGCACCAATCGCTATATGACTTCTTGGGAAGTAGAACAAATGATGAATGTTGCCAATGCTATTCGTATAGAAGTACGAGGCATTCGTCAGGAGGTCATATTGGAAGATATGTTGGCAGATCCGAAAATAAAGCTTCAGTATTCTTCAAAATATTCAGGCTCTACCAATGGGTGGAAAAATTCCATTGGCATGAATCGCGGGTTGAAAAAATTGAATGTGATAGCGCAGAAACGGGAATTAGAGCAGCGTTTTGAAGCCTTTGCCGCGAAGAGTAAGAATGCAGATTATCAATCGGCGCTGCAAGATATTCAAGAGGCTATTGTCGGTAGAGCCGATGATTATACCGTAATGCAATATTATAACGAAGCCTTGGCGCGTACCCTTGAGCTGTCGGTGATGGCGGGTCGTTTCGAACCCTACTACAAGGCTTTAGCGGCGGAGAACGATAGCACATTTAACAGTGTACTAACGCTGGAGAGCGGCATAGAAAGCTTTTATAAAGACTATAGCATGACTACCGATCTAAAGGTAACTAAGGCTATGTTGAAGGAATTTACCACTAAGGTAGATAAGGCTCACTGGCCTTCGGCATTGATAGATGCGAACGAAAAATACGAGGGGAACTTTGACGACTATGTAGATAATATGTTTGCCCAATCAATATTCGTAAGTGCAGAGAAGTTAAAAGCTTTTACCGACAACCCCTCCGCAGAACAATTGGCTGCCGACCCGGCTTATGTATTGGCTATATCGATACGGAAAAGCAGTATGGCTTTAATGGGTAAATTAGAGCCTTATACGCGACAACTCAATAAGGGACGTCGCCATTTCTTAGCCGGATTGATGGAAATGGACAAGGATAAAGTCTTTTATTCTGACGCTAACTCCAGTACGCGTTTGACTTATGGAAATATATTGTCGTATGAACCTTCCGATGGTGTGATTTATAAACATTATACTACCATGAAAGGGGTTATGGAAAAAGAAGACCCCGACAATTGGGAGTTTGTGGTGCCCGAAAAGTTAAAACAATTATATGAGGCTAAGGATTTCGGCCCTTATACCATGAAAAACGGCGAAATGCCGGTAGGCTTCCTTTCCAATAATGATATTACCGGCGGTAATTCGGGCAGTCCGGTGATGAATGCCCGCGGCGAACTGATTGGCTGCGCTTTCGACGGCAACTGGGAAGCCATGAGCGGCGATATTGCCTTTGAACACGAACTGCAACGCTGCATCAATGTCGATATCCGCTATGTCTTGTTTATTATCGACAAATTTGCCGGTGCTAAACACCTGATTGATGAGATGACGATTGTGAAGTAACCAACAGCGCGTTGCCTATTGCGCAAGCCAGACAACGTTTTTTATCGCAGTACATTGTTTTTAATTGAAGCAGCGCCTGCGAATAAAAAGCGTTGTTTGGCTTTAGCCCCAAGGCGCTCCACCCGCGCAACACATGGTTATCTTCCGGAGGAAGTTCTTCTAACCAGCGCAAGGCTCTTTCACAATTTTCCTCATTGCCGAAATGCTTGCCGTGTGCAAAAAGAAAGGGTAAGGCCATATTGATAATAATGACGTGAATAGACGGAAGTCCTAATTTTTTCGGACTCTCTGTTGTTGGTTTGTCGGGAAGAAAATGAGTATTCCAATACGCTGAAGCCTGAACATCGAACTGTTTGATGAACAGAAAAAGTTCCTCGACAGAAAGTAAATAGTCGCTCAAATGGACGGGGACTTGCAGCAGTTGTGCTAACTGCGCTAAGCGAATACTTGGAAAGTTGGCCGGCCGCAGACGCAGGAATTTCCATGCCTGCGGGTCGATAGGCAGGAGTGAAAATTTGTTCTTCAAAAAGTTGTATTCCTTTTGCAGTTTTATTATGTACTCGTCGTTTGATTTCTCCTGTAAAAAACCTGCTTGCCCAAACAGTAAGGCCTCTGTACTTAGCAGCGATCTTCGTTGCTTCTCTATCACCTGAAAAGGGATTGATTTTGCTAATAATTCAAAGGGAATACTGTTAATGCCGAATCCGAAAGCCCGAAACAGTAATTGATAAAAAGCCATATACCAATTTCCGCCGCTATATTCCAATACGGCTTTTATTTGGTCGGTTTTTTGCTCCAACCGTTCTATGGATAGTCGACTTAAAAAATGTCGTATGCGGAAATTATCTATCTCATGAATTTTACGGCAGCAGGCTATCCATTCTGTCGAATTTTTCCATGCCTCATATTCCTTTTCCATGCCTTCGTCGTATTGTAACAGCAGGGTAGGTATTTCCTGCCCGAAGCTGCGGCGTACCGGTACATCGTCGATTTTTACTACATGTAAAATAACAGTGTCGTACGAGCGGTCTTCATGGTGTATATGCCGCGCCCAATCGGAGGCGCGCTGGTGTATTTCCACATTGCCCGCCCAAAGGGTGCCGCCGATTTTAATTTTGGCATTCAGAAAATCGGGACCCGCATCGGTGTTATGCTGTCCGACATAAATAATGTCTATTGGTTCATCGGCGGTAGTGAATAACGTTTCGTTTTTAAACAAACGATGCTTCCAAATAAAGTGTAAAAAATCTTCTTTCATGACAGAGTGGCGTTATTTTTTGCAAAAGTAGTGAAATATTTTCATAAATCAAGAAAAAATACTATCTTTGCAACCTCATATCGGGGTGTAGCGCAGTTGGCTAGCGCGCCACGTTCGGGACGTGGAGGCCGTGTGTTCGAGTCACATCACCCCGACTAAGCATCTAAAAATAAACACCTTACAATAAAAATGTAAGATGCAGTTTATTTTGGGTGCAATTATTAATCTTGTATTTATTTTGATATATTATGAAAAAAATCTCTTTAATCTTCTTTGCTATGGCAGGTCTTTTAATTGCATGTTCTACTGCTGAAACCAATCCCTTTTTTACCGAATGGAAAACCCTTTACGGCGTACCGCCTTTCGATGAAATCAAAAATGAACATTTTATGCCGGCCTTTGAAAGAGGTATTGCCGAATTGCAGGCCGACATTGACAAAATTGCAGAAAACGCCGAAGCGCCTACTTTTGAAAACACCATTGTTGCGATGGACTGTGCCGGCGCTTTATTGGATAAAGTAGTGGGCGTGTTTTTCAACATCGCCGAATCGGATAGCGACAAGGAAAGGCAAGCTATTGAAGCGGAAATATCGCCTAAATTAGCACAAAGCCAAGATGATATTTTTCTGAATGCAAAACTTTTCGCCCGTGTTAAGGTGGTATATGAGCAAAGAGACCAATTGAACTTAGATACCGAATCGACAGCTTTGTTAAAGAAAGTCTATAAAACCTTTGAACGCGCCGGCGCTAATCTCAATGAAGAAAATCAGGCGGAACTTCGGAAAATTAATGAAGAATTGTCCGGGCTTTTAGTGAAATACAGTCAAAATGTTTTGGCCGACAACAACGTTTTCCGTATAACGGTTGAAAAGGAAGAAGACCTGTCGGGACTTCCTGCCTCTGCAGTGCAAGCGGCCGCTGAGAGAGCTACTGCCGAAGGAATGGAAGGAAAATGGATATTTACCCTTGATGCCGCCAGCCGTATTCCTTTCCTGCAATATGCCGATAAACGCGAATTGCGTAAACAAATGTTAGAAGGCTATTCATACAAGGGAAACAATGATAATGCCAATAATAATAAGGAAGTCGTACAAAAAATAGCTTCTTTGCAATACCGGAAAGCCCAACTCTTGGGATTCTCCGATTACGCTTCTTTTGCCTTGGAAAATCGCATGGCAAAAACTCCTGCCGCAGTAAATGAATTTTTGCAAGAATTATGGGAACCTACCAAAAAAGTAACTGCCAATGAATTGGCCGAATTGCAAAAATTAGCCACCTCCTTAGGCCAAAAAGACCGCATCGAAGCTTGGGATTGGTGGTATTATACCGAAAAATTGCGTAAGGCTAAATTCGATTTGAATGAGGAAGAAGTACGGCCTTATTTCCAATTGGAACATGTGCGTGACGGGGCTTTCATGCTGGCCAATAAATTATTTGGTATTACTTTTGAAACGATCAATATCCCTAAATTCAATCCCGAAGCTACAGCCTACTTGGTGAAAGATGCCGACGACAGCGAGTTGGGCGTGTTTTATGTTGATTATTTTCCGCGTGCAAGCAAACGCTCCGGCGCCTGGATGAACAATATCCGCGAACAACACGGCGAAGTGCGTCCGGTAATTGTAAATATCTGTAATTTTACCAAGCCTACGGCCGAAACGCCTTCACTCTTGACCCTTGATGAGGTAAATACCTTATTCCACGAATTGGGACACGCCTTGCACGGCTTATTGTCGAAGTGTAAGTATAAAAGCATAGCCGGCACCAACGTGCTGCGGGACTTTGTGGAACTGCCTTCGCAAATTTTGGAGAACTGGGCCTTGCACCCCGAAATGCTGAAAATGTATGCCAAGCATTACCAAACCGACGAAGTAATTCCTGATGAATTGATTGAAAAGATAAAGAAAGCTGATAAATTTAATATGGGTTTTATCACTTGCGAGGCTTTAGCTGCCGCTATTTTGGATATGGCTTGGTACACGGTGCAAACAGCCGACTATCAGGATGTGGAAAAATTTGAAAAAGCGGCAATGGATAAAATTGGCTTAACTTATGCCATTATCCCGCGTTACCGCAGCACCTATTTCACCCATATTTTCAGTAATGATTATTCGGCCGGCTATTACAGCTACACTTGGGCGGGAGTACTTGACAGCGATGCATTCCAAGCCTTTGTGGAAGCCGGCGACATCTTTGATAAGGCCACAGCTACCGCTTTCCGCACGAATATATTAGAAAAAGGCGGCAGCGACGACCCTATGGCGCTTTATAAGACATTCCGCGGCAAAGAACCTGACGGCAACGCACTGTTGGTAAAACGGGGATTGAAGTAATTTACGGATTTAATTACTATTAGACAATTGGCTATTTAATTGAATAATGTTTTGTGTCTTTGTGATTATAAATCCAATAAATCATAGAGATGAGTAAAACAACAATTAAGATGGGATATGATGAATTTGTACAAATAATGGTTTTTTGTACCATGATACGATTTTTCATTGAAGATAAAAGTTTCAATCTGACTCATCAACAGGAAGTTGAAAAATGGTTGACAAAGGTAGCTGCTGCCAAGAGTAAAAAAACAAGCGAACTGTTAAGCATTTTTATTATTCATAATTTTTGATTCGACAATGTTATGCAAATAAAATCCCTCACCAACACAAATTTCGCTACAATTTTCAAAGCATTCAATCAGGCCTTTGCCGATTATGAAATGCAATTGAACAGCGCACAACTTCAAAGCATGTTGAAACGCCGCGGATTTAATCCCGATTTGTCCTTTGCTGCATTTGAGGACAATGAAGTAGTAGCATTTACGCTTAATGGTATTGGAATGTTTAACGGAAAATCAACGGCTTATGATACCGGCACAGGAACCTTAAAAGAGCATAGAGGAAAAGGTTTAGCCACAAAAATTTTCGAATATTCTATCCCTTATTTAAGAAAAGCGGGGATTCAGCAATATCTGTTGGAAGTATTGCAGCACAACACAAAGGCGGTTTCTGTCTATACTAACCTCGGATTTAAAACTACCCGCGAGTTTAATTATTTTATTCAACAAAAGGAAGAAATTAATAATGAAATAAAAACCACTGATGTTCCATGTTCAGTTCAACAAATTGACATAGAAAAATTCGATCCTGTTTTCCATTTTTGGGATTTTCACCCCTCATGGCAAAATAGTTTTGAATCTATTAAAAGAGCCGCTGAAACGTTCGTTTGTCTATGCGTATTTACTGAAAAGACACTCATAGGATACTGCATTTTCGAACCTCTTTCCGGCGATCTTGCGCAAATAGCGGTGGATCAACAATATAGAAGAAAAGGAATTGCCTCATTACTACTTTATGAAATAATTAAATTAAACAAGAACGACACTATAAGGATTATAAATACAGATATTATGCACAACGCTATTACCGAATTTTTGAGTGCAAAGAATATTGCTGTAAAAGGAAAGCAGTTTGAAATGATAAAGAATATATAAATTGTGCCGATATGAAAAAAAACGGTAAATTATCATTGGTTCCATTGGTCTTCTTGATGCTTGGCGCTGTAATCGGATCGGGGTTTTCCGATTTGCCTGCAAACATGGCAAAAAGAGCCGGCGCAGAGGGTATTCTGTTGGGCTGGGTAGTTACCGGAGTCGGAATGCTGATGCTGGTTCTTGTATATCGAACCCTTTCTCTGCGCAAACCGGACTTGAATAATGGCATTGCCAGCTACGCCAGAGCCGGTTTTGGCGACTACACAGGTTTTAATTCCGCATGGGGATACTGGGTAAGCGCTGTTTGCGCAAATGCTTCCTATTTTGTGATTATCTTTAATGCCTTGGCGTATTTTTTTCCGGAAATATTTGAGAAAGACCACCTGACGATTGGCGCTTTTATCGGAGGATCTGTAATAATATGGCTTATACAATATCTTATCAGCAAGGGAGTTAGAGAGGCTGCAATGCTCAATGTGGTAGTGCAGATTGCAAAATTCTTACCTATATTGTTGTTTCTTGTTATTTTATTCGCCGTATTTAACATAGATAAATTCACCTTTGATTTCTTTGGTGCGGACACCGGCCTTGTCGGCTTAGGAACACAGGTTAAATCAATTATGCTGGTAACGGTGTGGGTATTCATCGGCATTGAAGGTGCTATTGTTGTTTCCGAAAGGGCCAAAATCAGAAAAGATATTGGTCGGGCAACCGTTATCGCCTTAGTTTGCGCGCTTTTGATCTATATGTTAATATCGCTGCTTTCCTTCGGTTATATGTCGCAACAGGAAGCAGCGGCGCTGCACACACCTTCCACCGCTTATATACTCGAACAAATTGTTGGTCCCTGGGGCGCTGCCGTTGTAAACATCGGTTTAGTGTTGTCTGTTTTGGGCGCCATGCTGGGCTGGACTATACTTGGGACAGAGGTCGTATATGTAGGTGCAAAAGACAGGCTTATGCCAAAAATATTTGCAAAGGAAAACCGACGTAAAGCGCCGATTAACAGTCTTTTGTTGACCAATGGCTTATCGCAAATTCTGCTTATCATTGCATTCGTATTCTCAGCGGCGTATGAAGCAATATTTTTCATTTCTGCCACCGCGATTCTTTTACCTTATCTGCTGAGCGGCATGTATGGCATGAAGCTGGCCATTACCGGAGAAACCTATAACGAAAAGCCGAAAGGGCGAAAAAAAGACCTGTTTATAGCGACTGTTTGTACTGCTTATGCTCTTTGGTTAATCTATGCGGCGGGAATAGCAAACCTCTTAGTGGTATCTATTTTATACGCGCCCGGAATTTTGCTGTATGCGAAAGTTCAGCGTGAAAATAACAAAAAGATTTTCAACAGTTTCGTTGATATAGCAGTATTCATCGTCATTACTGTAACGGCAGTTATTGCGGCATTCATGTTGATTACCGGAAAAATCGTGATAGGATAAAAAAGCGTTTAGTTGCTTGTAATGGTTACAGGAAATTCTACTTTAAATAAATTTAATTTTTGACAAAATATTTTTCCATAAGAAAATAAACTGCTACTTTTGCATAAATTTTGGCTTAATAGTCAAAAGTGGTGATGAAACTCCATTTAAACGATTAAATCTGTTAAATGATTAATGCACCAATGCAGATAGCACTCTTTACGGTAAATTGCTTCCCACTGCTTCCGAAGAATGAATCAGTCTCAGGAATCGCTCTTCAGGAGCTATGATGGTATAATTGTCCCGGAAGGAAATATCGTAGCTATATCGGGTTTCCGAAAATATGGCACGCGCAGGATGACGTTCCCTGCGGTCAAAAGACTTTACATTGCTTGTATTTATATCCGTGCATACCATCTTTATCCAACTGTGAATATTTCGACTCGAAAAACTTATTTTTCTGCGAGAACTAAAACTGAGCTCTGCTCGTATGTAATTAAGTCAACAGGTCGTCCGACATAATGATGAGTGATTAACGCTACGGTTTTTTTAACAACTTCTTGACTGCCGACTCCAACGATTCGGTAGGGTCGATAATCGTATAATCCTGCCAAAAATTTTCGTCATAAAAGTTTTGCACATTGTCGGAGAAAACCTGATTTTTCTTAAAGGAAGGTTTGCCGGCGGGGAGTTCCGTTACTTGCCTTATGCCTGTTATTACTGCTTCGGATACTATGGTATATCTTGTGGAAAACAACTTCCGTTTCCAGTCGCATTTAAATTGCATTTCATTTCTTGTGTAATAAAGGTAGCTTTTTCCGTTATGCTGTTTATAAACGCACATGTAGGATACCTCTTCCGGCGTAAAGCGCATGGTAAACGGTTTTTTCTTTAGAATAACCTCGGTAACCATGCTCTTATTTTGCATACTTAAGTGAAATTCGACTCGTGAGAAAGTCAGGCTTTCCTGATCTATATACATGGTTCCGTAAAACAGTGATTCGCGCTTTATTTGCCAAGGGGCAAAACTTATGGTAAAATGAGGCCGGTCGTCTATTATGACTGATTGTTCCATAGTGTAGCGATACAAAGGGATATCTTGCTCCGTTAAAAAGAAATCATTATTTTTGACTACGTCAAGTTGTATTGTAATCCATGGTCCGCCCTCAAATTTCACCAATACAGTATCATAGCGACTATAATCGGCCAATTGACGCCCTTTTTCCACAAACACGCGGTCGGCACTTATTCCTTTAGCATACGGCGTTTTATAAATATTCATTACCGCTTCCGAAATATTTACGTAATTATTTCTTTTCTTAATGGTTTCTCTGTAAAATCCTGAAAACGCCGCCGCTGCCGAATTATAATTATCCTCGACCCTCTGAACAGCCTGTTCAACTATTTTTTTGGGATCGCCCGAATAAATGGAAACCGGATTGAGTACAATAGCGCCTTGCGTAAGGAAAATAACGGTGTCTTTAATAGCTTGTCCATGTATGGGAACCACAAGGTTAGTGTAGCCCAAACAGGTAAATTCGAGACGTCCTTTTTCGTCGGTTTTCTTTTTTATTTTAATGGTAAATTCGCCGTCGACATTGGTAATGGTACTTACGTTCTGTTCCAAGTAACGCACGTTGACGTAGGCTAATTTTTTGTTGGTGCGCAGCTCTTTGACCACTCCGTTAACCGCAATAAAATCAGACCTCTCCTGCGCTTTTATACCGAAAGGCAGTAAAAAGCAAAAGGAGAGAAATAATGTAACAGTTGTTCTCATAATTTGTGTTTATTAATGAATAATTTTTGGTCTTACTGCTATTAAGACCGGTTCGCTCACAAATACCCTACAAATGTAGCGTTTTTTTTGTATCTTTGATTTAATAACCGGAAAAGATATACAAAAAATTTTAGGCTCTTGGATAATTCTAAAAATTTATGTATCTTCGCAACTTAATATTTAAAAAATAATACCTATGAAGAAAATATTAGTTATCGGAGCAGCGGGACAAATTGGTTCTGAGCTTGTTCCTGCTTTACGCAAACGTTATGGCAAAGATAATGTGGTTGCGTCGTTTAATTCTACCCCTCTCACAGGAGAAGTAGCAGAAGGCCCTTCGAGCAAGATTAATGCTACTAATGCTCAGGACATTGCCGATGTTGTTAAAAAACACCAAATTGATGCTATTTACAATATGTCGGCTGTTCTTTCCGCAAAGGCAGAAGCCGATCCTATGTGGGGCTGGAATATTGGTATTGGAAGTTTACTCAATTGTCTGGAAGTTGCCCGCGAATTTAAAGCGGCGCTGTTTACGCCCAGTTCTATTGGCGCATTCGGCCCGGAAACACCCATGGACAACACTCCGCAGGATACCATCCAACGGCCAAAAACCATTTATGGCGTTAGTAAGGTTGCAGGCGAGCTGCTAAGCGATTACTATTACAAACGTTTCGGCGTTGATACCCGCTCGGTCCGCTACCCGGGCATAATTTCAAACCTTACGCTGCCCGGCGGAGGCACTACTGATTATGCAGTGGAAATATATTATGCAGCTATCCAAGAAGGTAAGTTTACCTGTCCGCTCGGAAAAGGCACCTTTTTAGACATGATGTATATGCCCGATGCCATTGATGCAGCCATTGATTTAATGGAAGTTGACCCCGCGAAACTTATTCACCGTAATTCATTTAACGTTACCGCCATGAGCTTCGACCCTGATATGATTTACTGTGAAATTAAGAAACATATACCTCATTTCGAGCTGTTTTATGATGTTAACCCGCTAAAGCAGGGCATCGCCAATACCTGGCCAAACAGCATGGACGACTCTGCCGCCAGAGCCGAATGGGGCTGGAGCCCGAAGTTTAATCTTGCTTCAATGACGGTAGATATGCTTGCCGTACTCGGTAAAAAATTAAAATAACTTTTATAAATTTATAATATGTACGCAAAATTTCAAGATTTTCTTTCTAAAGAACTGACAGCCATTCAAGAAGCCGGTTTATATAAAAACGAAAGAATTATTGTTTCTCCGCAAGGCGGGGAAATAGCATTGGCAAATGGTAAAAAAGCGCTTAACTTTTGCGCCAACAACTATTTAGGATTAGCCAACAGTCCCCAGTTGATTGCTGCCGCTAAAGAAGCTTTAGATACCCACGGCTACGGCATGGCGTCTGTTCGTTTTATTTGCGGCTGCTCCGATTTACATAAAAAGTTAGAAGAAAAAATTGCAGAATTTTTTGGCACTGAAGATACCATTCTCTACGCCGCATGTTTTGACGCTAACGGCGGTGTTTTTGAACCCTTGCTCGGAGAGGAAGATGCCATTATTTCAGATGCTTTGAACCATGCTTCTATTATTGACGGCGTTCGTTTGTGCAAAGCGGTACGCTACCGTTACGCCAATGCCGACATGGAAGATTTGGAAAAACAACTGCAAGCCGCACAGGCACAACGTTTCCGTTTGATTGTTACCGATGGTGTTTTCTCCATGGACGGCAATGTTGCTCCATTAGATAAAATTATTGCCTTAGCCGAAAAATACGATGCTATGGTAATGGTTGATGAATGTCACTCGGCAGGCGTTGTCGGCAAAACAGGGCGCGGCGTTTCAGAACTGTTCGATAAACGCGGTCAGGTAGAAATTATTACAGGTACGCTCGGAAAAGCCTTCGGCGGCGCTATCGGCGGTTTTACAACAGGAAAAAAGGAAATTATCGCCCTGCTTCGCCAACGTTCCCGTCCTTATCTGTTCTCCAACTCCATTCCTCCGCTTGTTGCAGCGGCAGGTATCAAAATGGTTGAACTCATGTCGGAAACAAATGAATTACAAGACAAGCTACATGCCAATACCGACTATTTCCTTCAAAAAATGTTGCAAGTCGGCTTTGATATAAAACCAACAAAATCAGCCATTTGCGCTGTCATGTTGTATGATGCAAAACTCTCGCAGGTAATGGCCGCCCGCTTACAGGAAGAAGGAATATATGTAACAGGCTTTTATTATCCGGTAGTTCCCAAAGATCAGGCGCGCATCAGAGTACAAATCTCTGCAGCGCACGAAACCGCTCATCTCGATCAATGTATAGCAGCCTTTGTTAAGGTAGGGAAAGAATTGGGCGTGATATAATTGTCTGAAAGTTTTACTGCATTATTAAAACAGCAAGCCTTAAACTTAGGCTTTGATGCTTGCGGAGTGGCGAAGGCTGAGGCTTTATCGTCGGAAGCAGTGTATTTGCAGACTTGGTTAGCAGTCGGCGCACATGCCGATATGGAGTATATATCCCGTAACACAGAAAAACGGATAAATCCGCAACGCTTGTTCGATGGGACAAAATCGGTTATAGTTTTGATGATGAACTATAAACCGCAATTGCTGCAAGCCGCCTCGCTTCCGCAAATTGCTTATTACGCATACAGTAATGATTATCACGACATTATTAGCGAAAAGCTAAAAAGTTTAGAGCGTGTTATTTGTGCTGCTTATCCGACTGCCCGCACCCGCGGATTTGTGGATACGGCTCCGATAATGGAGAGGGCCTGGGCGGTGCGTGCCGGCTTGGGTCGGATAGGTAAGAACAATATGCTAATCTCACGTAAATGGGGGTCATTCAATTTCTTAGCCGTTATTTTAACAGATGTGGAATTGGACTATGACGCGCCTGAACCTGATAATTATTGTGGCGATTGTACTAAGTGTTTGGACGCCTGTCCTTCGGGCGCTTTATGCCAGCCTTATTTTTTAGACGCTCGAAAGTGCGTATCTTATCATACCATTGAAAATAAACAATCCGCAGAGATAGACACTCATGGTTATTTGTTCGGTTGCGACAGGTGTCAAAAGGTCTGTCCGTGGAATATTCACGTGTGTGCGCACACAAATGAGAAATTAGCGGTGTTGCCTGAAATTCTGAACTTTACCAAGGCCGACTGGTTAGCTTTGGAAGAAGAAGAATTTAATCGTATATTTGCACATTCGCCCCTGCGCCGCGCTGGCTTGACAAAACTAAAACAAACAATAACCTTAAACCTTAAACTTTGAACTTTAAACTTTGAATCTTGAATCTTCATACTATCATAAAAATTCCCGCTTTCCGACAACAGCTAACCTATAAAACGCCGTTGTTGCTGATGGGATCATGCTTTGCCGACAATATCGGACAAATCATGCAGCAGCATTGTTTTCCCGTTTCGGTCAATCCATTCGGAACGGTATATAATCCCTTATCAATAGCGCAAAGCCTCTTGCGGCTGCAATCGGCGCAGCCTTTTACGGAAGATGAAATTGTGCAGAGCGGCGATTTATACGCCTCATTTTTTCACCACAGCAAATTTGCCCACCCCGATAAACAATCTTTTTTGGAAACCGCCAATAAATTTTTGTTGAAAGGAGCGGAGGCCTTGCACAAAGCGGAGTTCATTATACTTAGTCTGGGAACGGCGCGGGTATATCGCTATAAGGAAAGCGGAACAGTGGTCAACAATTGCCATAAAATCCCTGCTGCTAATTTCGCACATACCATGTTAACCGTGGAAGAAGTGGTCGCAGCCTTATCACCTGTGATTAAAGCGTCAAAGGCGCAGTGGATATTGACGGTAAGTCCTGTCCGACATTGGAAAGACGGCGCTCACGGCAATCAGTTGAGCAAGGCCGCGCTCTTGTTGGCTGTTGAACAATTGCAGCAGACCTGTGAAAACGTACAATATTTTCCGGCCTACGAAATTATGATGGACGAATTGCGCGACTACCGCTTCTATGCCGACGATATGTTGCACCCATCATCATTGGCCATTGACTATATTTGGCAGCGTTTTACCGAAGTGGCGTTATCTGCCGAAACCAAAACCATTCTTTTAGAGGTCGAAAAGATTGTAGCTGCGCGGCAGCACCGCTTATTGCACCCCGATACGGAAAGCAGTCGGCAATTCCAACAAAATCTTCAACAACAAATAGCCGATTTTATTGCCAAGTACCCTTTCATTAATTTGTAAGAAAGATTTTGCAGCACAAAAAATAAATTATACCTTTGCAGTATAAAATAATTTCAAGCCACTCAATATGAAACCACTTTTCGCCACTCTTTTCATCTTGGCCCTTTGGCCGACGGCGCTTAGCGCACAGTTGTCCGACAATTTTGAATCCGACACGTTATCCGACTGGTTGCAGTATCCTGCCGACCGATGGGGAATGAGTACGCTTACGCCCTTGTTGGGCAATGCTTCGTTGAAGCACACGCATCAAAACACAGCGGCAGCTACCGACATTATTTATCGTCCGCTGGTCGATATTGTTCCTTCTGAGAGCAGTTGTACCTGGCGGTTTATGCTGCGCCATGGTTACAATCCCAGCGGAAACAATAAATGGGGCGTAATGCTTATGTCCAACGCCTCAGCCGAGGAATGGCGCTCCGGCGGCAGCTATCAAGGTTATGTTATTGGCGTAAACATGGGCAGCAGCACCGGCGACACCCTGACCCTTTATGCCGTGCGGAACAATACCTACAGCATTATCCGCAAAACAACTGTTAACTGGAGAAACGACGTAGGAACTAATGGTATTGGTGCGGTAGAGGTAGTGCGTACCAATGAGGGGCTGTGGACTGTCCGCGCAGCTATTGGCAACAGTTTTGACCAATTGACGCCTGTGGCGCAGTCGATATTGCACAGTACTTATACAGACGCTCAATATTTCGGCCTGATATATACTTATACGATGACTGCAAGCCAGTTGTTGTGGTTTGATGAAGTGTCGTTGGAAACTATTCCTGTGGAGCCGCTGCGTGAATTGGAGTACGGCGACGTGGTTTTTTCCGAAATTATGGCGAAGGCTGACCCCTCGGTCGGACTGCCCGAAGTGCAATATATGGAACTCTACAATCGATCGGGGCGCGACATTAATCTTGACGGCTGGAGAATTTACTATAACAATACTTTAGGTAATATCGGCAGTGTTGTGATGCCCGACAGCTCCTATTTGATTTTGTGCATGTCGGCCATGGTTCCTGTCATGAGAGACTACGGCAACGCAGTGTCGATAACGAACATTTCGTCCCTTACGAAAACAGGGAAAATGCTGCAATTAAGAAATGGCAGGGGAACGATAATGTCGCAGGTAACGTATTCCGACAAGTGGATAAAAGACGAGGACAAACGTGTCGGCGGCTGGTCAATAGAAAAAATAGATTTGAATAATCTGTCGGAAGCGCCCGACAATTGGGCGGAAAGTCAAGCGTCGGAAGGCGGCACCCCCGGTCAAAAAAACAGCATACAGGCAGCAAATCCCGATACCGAAGCGCCTTTTATAGTCGATTTACAATTAATCGACAAACAGCGCCTGAGGTTAGAAATAAGCGAGTGGTTCCGCTTAAATTCAGCCTTGAACACGTTATCCTATAAGGTGAACAACGGTATCGGGTATCCTGCCGATGTTTTCTACGATGAAAACTATCCGATATCTATAGTTTTACATTTTTCAGAAGAATTTGCAAGCGGAATAGTGTATGAACTGCTGCTACAAGCGCCCTTCTGCGATTTGGCGGGGAACATTCCTGAACCCATAGTTTATACTTTCGCCGACTTGCCTGTACCTGCAGCAGGCGATGTTGTGATTAACGAAGTCTTGTTCCACCCCTTCCCCGGCGGAGACGATTTTGTGGAGCTATATAATTGTTCGGATAAAATTTTTGACGCCCGAAATTTGAAGTTAGCAAACCGCAACAGATATGGCGATGTGGCTTCCATTGCTGATTGCACGAGCAATCATTATTTATATCCGAGCGACTATTTGGTTTTTACCACGGGTTTAGAAGCCTTGCTATCCTTTTATTCCGTTCCCTTTCCCGAAAAAGTAGTACTCTTGTCAAGCCTGCCCTCCTATCCTAATGCTGAGGGTTGCGTTGTGCTGTTAAATTCGACGGATACGGTTATTGATGAGTTCTGTTATACCGAAAAGATGCACAGCGCCTTTATTTCCAAGCCGGCGGGTATTTCTTTGGAACGCATTAATCCGCAGGCGCAGGCTAATGAAAAATCAAGTTGGCAATCGGCGGCAGCCTCAGCAGGCTGGGCAACGCCTACCTGCCGAAATTCTCAGTACACGGGGGAATCGCAGAATACTATTGAAGCATTTTCTTTGCCTTACAAGGTCTTTTCGCCCGATGACGACGGCGTGAAGGATATTCTGTATATTGATTATAACCTGCCGGAGTCGGGCTACAGCGCAACGGTTATCATATATGATATACAGGGGCGGCCAATACGTAATTTGGAGCGGAATACCCTGCTGGGCGTATCGGGGCGTCTGTCATGGGACGGAACGCGCGACAACGGACAAAAAGCGCCGATAGGCATGTACATTGTCTATATTAATGCCTACAACACCCTTGGCGATGTAAAAATCGGCAAATTATCCTGCGCAGTAGTGAAGCGATAAAACGCATAATAAGTAGAAGAGACTAAGAAAAGAGCGCAATAAAATTTTATTATTTTAAGGATAGTAACAATGGATTATACTATAATGTTGCCGAAAGGAGATACAAACATAATGGAGTTATACACGTTAGCCGATTTTTATATTCGATAACGACAAATATAAAATAAAAAAAAGAGGCGACGTGTTAGGCTCATGGCCAGTATCGTACTCTCCTCCTTTTAGGTGCCAAGGAGGGACTAACCCTTCCCTTAACACTGCAAATATACAAACTTTTTCTTAACTCACAAAATTTTCACTTAATAATTCATATCCATTCAACATTTATCATTAATTTTGCAGACGGAATAACGATATGAAAGCCGATCTGAATTTTTTTGAACAAGTATGGGAAGTGGTGCGGCAAGTGCCGCCCGGCCGCGTAACTACCTATGGCGCTATTGCTGCGGCACTGGGCTCCCCGCAGTCGTCGCGAATGGTAGGCTGGGCTATGAATGCGGCTTATGCTTTAAACGATGTGCCCGCGCACCGCGTAGTAAATCGGCAGGGACTGCTCACCGGTAAGGTGCATTTTAGTCCACCCGATGCAATGCAAAGCCAGCTCGAAGCTGAGGGCATCAAAGTGAAAAATGACAAAATTGTCAAATTCGAACAACATTTTTGGGACCCGCAAAAAGAATTACTTGTTGATTTGCAATGAGCTAAGAGAGATGCGTGAAGCGATTTACGATTAAGCATTCCAACAAAACAATCTGGGGCATAGACCTCCGCTTGTATTAAGGCCATTCAGAAAAATCAAGCACAGTATTTTGGGGATATTTTTAATATACAAATTTGCATATATACAAATTTGTATATATCTTTGCTGTCTGAATATTAAAAATAGGATATATGGATAAGATGCAAAAAATTCCACTCAATGTAGGAAATCCAGTAGAAGGAAATAGTTTTTACGGAAGAGAGAAACAATTAGATTATGCTTGGCAGTATTATATTTTGAATGGCACATCAATGTTGTTGTCCGCTCCTCGCAGAGTTGGGAAATCGTCATTTTCAAAAAAAATGATAAAAATGGCGGAAGAAAAAGGCTGGAAAGCACTTTACTTTGACATATCAGATGTAAAGACAGAAAGTCAATTTATCAAACTTTTCAGTGGTGGTGTAGAATCTTCAAGTTGGTTGAAGAAAGTCGGAGATGTTATATTGAAGATATTTGATAGTGTAAAATCCAATAAAATATCTATTGATAGCGCTGTTTGGCGTAATAGTACTTGTAAAGAAATTCAACAATCAATAGAAAATATTGATCATACATTAATTGTAATAGACGAATTAGGTGTTTTTCTTAACAGTTTGCTGATACAAGAAAATGGCAAAAAAGCAGTTGAGTCATTTTTAATATCATTACGAAAACTTAGGCAAGAAACAGGGAAAAAAATCCATTGGATTTTTTGCAGTTCGATAGGAATTGAAAATTTTGCCTCAATGCATCAATTGAGTAAGCATTTGAACGATTTAAAATCTGTTCCTCTCGAGGCATTTTATGAGTATGAGGCAAAAGATTTTATTTCTCGATTAGACGTTGATGAAAAAATACAATTTACAGAAGATGATATACAATACATTCTTGATAAATTAGTTTGGCACTTACCTTTCTTTATTCAATTATTGGTTGAAAAAATTAATTTTTTGATTGTTGTTGAGGATTATCAGTTGTCAAATAATACGATAAATGAAGCATACAATCGCTTATTGATAGAAAACCAAAAAGACTTTGTGCCTTGGAACGAACGACTAAAAGAATATCACGAATTTGAAGATAATTCTCGCAAAGTTCTAAAATTGTGTGCAGAAGTTCCAACAGGCAGAAGCAGAGAAGATTTATTAGCAAACTTAACTGTAAGGAAAAGTAATGTGCAAAAAATAGAAACCGTTTTAACGCAATCGCTCAAAATGCTGAAAAATGATGGTTATCTTATTGAAAACAACGGAAAATACACTTTCCGTTCCCCATTATTAAGAGATTTTTGGTATTGCAATTTTATAAAATAAAACTATGAAAACTACAAATTCAAGTCAAACAAGGTTATTATATAATCCACAACTGCAAAGTGCCGAAATGACTGAAAAGTTATTTGTGGTACGGAAAGAACAATTCGCCTTGCTGTTGAATGATATTTTAAAAGAAAAAGAAAACAGCATTCCACAACACCATTTAATCATTGGACAGCGTGGAATGGGCAAAACCACTATTCTTAAACGAATGGAAGTAGAATTGCACAAGGAACAATACCGAAAACAATTTATTCCTTTGATTTATCGCGAGGAGCAATATAATATAAAAGACCTTGCTGAATTTTGGCTCAATACTTTAGATGCTTTGGCAGATAGTTTACAATATGAAAATTATCCGCCCGAAATGTTGGCTGATATTGATAAAACCATACGAGAATTATCAAGGAAAGAAGCCGAAATAGTGTCAAAAGAGGCGTATAGATTTTTAATGGATACTTGTCGTGAATTGCACCGCAGACCTGTATTGCTGATAGACAATATTGATATAGTATTCAGCGGATTAGATAGTGTCAATAAGAACAAACAAGAACAATGGGCTTTGCGAAAATTGCTCAGTGAAAACGGCGCACCCATTGTTATAGGCGGAGGAATTACCACAACTAACGATGTTGTAAAATACGATATGCCTTTTTACAATTATTTCAAAATTCAATATCTTTACAAATTGAACTATGATGAATTTGTAAAGTTATTAAACAATCTCGCAACCGCTACTGATAGCGATGCAAGTGTTTTTGCCTCTATTCAGCAAAACACTTCTCGTCAAAAAGCCCTTCTCGAACTTACAGGTGGCAGTCCTCGTGTAACAGCAATATTATTTGACCAAATTTCCAAAGGCTTTTCTACTGATATTAACGATGATTTGAACATTTTAGCCGATGCAATTACGCCTTTATACAAAGCAAAATTTGAAGAATTGCCACCGCAACAGCGAACAATATTAGATGCAATCGCTTTGAATTGGGACGCTATTTCTCTCCGAAAACTTGCAATAGCAACACGAATGAAAAACACCCAACTTTCGCCGCAACTCAAACGCCTGATTGACAGCGGTTGGATAGAAACTACACCTGCTTATAAAGACAAAGGCAATGCCTACTTTATTAGTGAACGCTTTTTTAATATCTACTATTTAATACGCAACAGTTCCCGAAGACATAAAGATAAAATATATTGTTTATCAAAGTTTTTAGAGTGTTTTTATGGAAAAGAAGAATTGGAAAGAATAGCAAAAAATCATTTATGTCAAGATTACCAATCTGAAAAAGATTTATTTTATGCGATGGTATTTAAAAAATCAAAGATGCTTAATAAAAAAATGCGAAATGAATTTGAAAATAAAATAATCTCAATGAAAAATAAAAATATTCTTGATGACTATTTCAAATCTGAGATTATAAAAATTAGCAATAAAAAAATACAAACTGCATTTAAACAAGGAAAATATGACACAGCCGTTGAAATGCTTACTAATATAATAGATTTAAACTCTAATAATGCAGATAATTACGGAGATAGAGGTAGGGCTTATGTGCAACTAAATAAATTGGACAATGCCGTTGACGATTTCACGCAAGCAATTAAATTAGAGCCTGAAAACGCACACTGGTATTATTTCAGAGGTAGTTCGTTTCTCCGCTTACAAGCCGAAGAACTTGCTGTTGCTGATTGCTCAAAAGTTATTGACTTGAATCAGCATGATCTATTAAATTATGGTGCCTATAGTCTGCGTGGAGGGATACACCTTTATCAAAATAAATTTGAACTCGCTATTGCTGATTATGATAAATCAATTAGTATTACTTCGGTAGAATATAAAAATCGTGCAAGCGATTATTCTTTCAGAGGAATGGCAAAGGAAGGATTACTTGATTATTTAGGGGCTATTGAAGATCATGATAAATCTATTGAATTAAATCCTGAAGATGAAACAGCTTGGTTTTTTAAAGCAGAATGTTTGCTCGAATTAAAGCAATACGAAGAAGCAATAAAATCTTACGACAAAGCAACAGAGTTGAATCCCAACTATCACGTAGCGTGGAATAACAAAGGATATACCTATATGGAAATGAAATCTTTTGATAAATCAGCCGTTGCTTATGAAAAAGCGAGGGTAATTAATCCGAAAGATTTAATACCTAAATTGCATTTGATGTTTTTGTATAGAGATAAATTAGGTAAAATGGATAACGCATTAGAAATCTTTAAATCAATAAAGGAAGAAGATGTTAATCAAAATGAGGAAAAAGAACTTGTTTGTCGTTTCTATTTACACAAAACTCTATTTGACCTATATGAGCAAAACAAAGGTATAGCAAAAGAAAATTTATTACGAGCAGTTGAAGTATTAGAAGATGAACAAAAAATATGGTTTATAGCAAATGAGTATTGGGGGGCAAGATTTGCAAGTGTTGTTATAAAATTAGGTTACGGCTCTTGGTTGCTCAAAATTTTAGAAGAAAAAGGTTATGATGTTGTTTTATCGCCTTACTACACCGCTATTCAAGCCTTAGAAATCGAAAAACAAGACAGAAAAAATGGCAAAGAAGGTGCCGAAGTTTATCTCAATAATCGAGCCGTAGAAATTAGCGAGCCGGCAAAAGAAATCGTTGAAAAGATAAGAAAATATATGGATTGAAAGAATTAAAATAAGGGAAGAAAATGAATTTGTTGGGATTTGAATTTTATTTACTGAATATCCCTATTTTCACCTCGCAGCCCTCACCCTTTCTCCCCTGTCGCTACCCTGTCAGGATTTCTATTAATAAACTCCTTCCAGCTCTTTGCGCCTGCGGCGGCTACAGGGCGGTTGCTTTGGTAAAAGTGGCAAAGGGCGGCAGCTAAACCGTCTGTGGCGTCGAGTTGCTTGGGCATGTCTTGTATCTTCAGAACTTTTTGCAGCATAGCAGCCACCTGCTCCTTCGATGCAGCGCCTTGACCGGTGATGGCTAATTTAATCTTTCGCGGAGCGTATTCCGTAATGGGGATATTATGCGCCAAGGCAGCCGCAATAGCCGTGCCCTGCGCCCGTCCAAGTTTGAGCATCGACTGCACATTTTTTCCGTAGAAAGGTGCTTCAATAGCTAATTCGTCGGGGTGATAACCTTCGATAAGCTGAGTTACCCGCTCGAAAATGTACTGCAACTTAAGGTAGTGGTCGGCCTTCTTTCTCAAATCAATGATGCCTATAACTAACAATGCTGCTTTATTTCCCTGCGTCTTGATAATGCCGTAGCCCATCACATTAGTGCCCGGGTCAATGCCCATAATAATGCGCTCGGGCAGCGTTTGGTTTTTGATGATTTTCTGTGAAGCCACTTTGCTAATTTATGATTTATGAATTATTATTTATATTTTATGATTTGATGAAAGTTATTTTTTACCATCTTCATCTATTTTCTTCTATTTTTATCAATCTTCCCCCAATCATTCATTATCCACTATTAAATATGCGGTAAGGGCGTCGAAAAAACGTTCGCGTTTATAGCCGATAATCCAGCGCCGATAGCCGTAATCCCAAATATCAAGGTCGATGGTTTTTCCATTATCGCGAATAGCAAACAGGCGGATAAAATGAGAGCCCCAGAACACAAATTCGCTCTGCTTACGGAAGTAAGGCCCGTCCACCATCAGGTAAATGGTTTTATTTTGCGCGCAGGCTTCCAAAAGCGTTTTCCACACTTTCTTTTGAGAAGGTAAAAAATCGTGCAAACTCGCTCCTTTTGCCGTATATTGTAAGGCGAAAAATTCACCTGCAATCTGAGTAAATTGTTTAAACATGGTAGCGCCGAAGCCCAACTTTTTAGTCGCGTCGCCTCTTTGGAAAGTGCCTCGTCCGAACAGGCCGGGGTAGCGGTACTTCAGGCAAAGCAGGATAAGCTGGTCGGCATCGTTTTCGCTTAGCAATTCGCTATTGTTGACATATTCCGACCCTTTCCACTGCCTCTTTTTTACTTCAGGCTCATTAACGCCTTCCAATATTCTGCCGGCATAGCTGCGGGTGCGCTCATCGGGGGCTAAACGGATAGAGTCTCTACCATTGAAATAAACGGCTTCGCCATGATTATAAAAATCAATCATCAGTTGAACGTAACCTATCGGATTTTCTGCGATGAGCGTATTGGCAATCAAGGCTGCCGGGCCGCAAAACTGGGCGCCGAACCCTTGGCAGAACTTATCAGGGGCTGTAATCCGCCGTTTAATGTTATCAATAAAATTTTTTGTGTCAATATTTTTAAAGTAAGCGCTGCCCTGCGGATAGCCTTGTTCAAAAGTTTCGATGAGCGCCATGGCAAGGCTATCGTCCTTCGGCGGCTTTTGGGCGAGCGGCGATTGGCCAAAAACCGTACAAGACAAAAAGACAAAAGACAAAAGGACAAAAGATGAAAATAAGTCTTTCATTTTCAAATTCTTAATCTTTAATTCAAACTCATAATTCATAACCCATAATTCATAATCCACTCCTCTACCGCCTTAGGAAAATATTGATATTCCAACTCATGCACCTTAGCGGCCACTGTTTCAGGGGTATCATCAGGCAAAACGGAACAAGATGCCTGAAACAGGATTTTCCCGTGGTCATATTCGGCATCAACCAAATGGATAGTGATCCCTGTTTCTTTTTCGCCGTTAGCCACCACCGCCTCATGTACATGATGCCCATACATGCCTTTGCCCCCATAATGAGGCAGCAGGGCAGGGTGGATATTAATGATACGTTGAGGAAAGGCCTTCAGCAAATTATCGGGGATTAACCAAAGAAAGCCGGCCAATACCAAACGGTCTATTTTATAGTCGGAAAGGGCTTCCAGTATCTTATCGCTGTGGTAAAAATCTTCCTTGTTAAAAGTGAGGGCGGGAATATTTAACCGTTTTGCCCTTTGCAGAACAAATGCGTCGGGGCGATTGCTCAGGAGCAAACTAAGCCTGATTTTCGGGTGCCTTTTGAAATAAAGCGCTAAATTTTCGGCATTACTACCCGAACCGGAGGCAAAAACAGCTAAATTTATCATTTTGTTTTTATATTGATTATCAGTTAAATAATTTTTATGAAACAAAAATTTTCTATAGCAAAGATAGGAAATTAATAAAAAACAAGCGATATATTAAGGATTATTTGTAATTTTGTAGTTAATATAAGTATATTATGCCCTCAATGGAACCTACACGAATCTTGTATGTTTGTACAGCAATGGAACCTTACCTCCCTGCTTGTGAAATAGCTACGGTGGTGCGGCAACTGTCTCAGGGAGTACAGGATAAGGGTCGCGAAATTCGCACATTTTTGCCTCGCTACGGCTGCATTAATGAACGCCGAAATCAGTTGCACGAAGTTATTCGCCTTTCGGGCATGAATTTGATTATTAACGACACCGACCGACCCTTGATTATCAAGGTGGCTACGCTGCCTTCAGCGCGCATGCAGATTTATTTTATTGATAATGAAGACTATTTTCAGCGCAGGGCTGTTTTGCATGATGAGGCAGGCAATTTATTTGAAGATAATGATGAGCGCAGCATCTTTTTTGCGCGCGGAGTATTGGAAACCGTTAAGAAACTACGCTGGGCGCCCGATATAGTGCATTGCCACGGCTGGTTTTCCTGTTTTTTGGCTATTTTCCTGAAAAAGGCTTATAAAGACGACCCCTTGTTTGCTTCTTCTAAAATAGTGCTATCGCTTTATGACGAGCAGTTTACAAGGCCTCTTCACTCTGATGTCAAGCAAAAATTAGTGATGGAAGGCATTAAAGCTAAAGATGTTGAGTTATTATCGGAACCTTCTTACGAAAATTTCATGAAATTAGCCATTCAATACTCCAACGGATTGATACTGGGCAGCAAGGAGGTTGCCCAAGCCTTGGTAGCTTATGCTAAAAGCTTGAAAAAGCCGGTGTTAGACTATCAGGGTGAAGACTATATTGCAGCTTATAATACGTTTTACGATAAAATAATTGGTAAATGAATATTCAAAAAATAAAAGGGTTTATAATCGGCGTAATAGCCATTTGTTCTTTACACGCCTGTGTTGATGTAGATAAAACTCTGGGATTGGATTATGTTCCTGATGACCAATGGATTCAGGTGGACTTTCATGAATTTACGATTCCCGTATATACCGCTGCGGTAGATTCTATATGTACTTCGAATTCCTCGGTAGGAAGTATTGGCTATATGGTCAACGACCCATTCGGATTATTTTATACCGGCGCTGTTTTTAGATTTGTTCCGATAAGCGTATATTATTCCGGAAGCAGTTATACTTATCCGGAAGGGGCGATTTTAGACTCGGTTATACTTCACATTCCTGTAAGCCATAAAATGGTAACAAATAACGAAAGTAAGATGGCGCAAACACTTTATTTGCACCAACTGACTCGCGATTTACAATCGAATACTGATACTTATTATTACAATAATTCTTTGAAGGAAACAGATTATGACCCTGTAGCAGTAGCGGGGCCTTATGAGTACAAGGGAGAAGATACCATTAAAATTCATTTAAGCACGGCATTTGCCCATGCGTTGATGAGCGCTACGGAAGCAGAAATGGGCAACGACACTGCATTCCATCAGAGATTTAAGGGATTATATCTAACAGTAGACACCACCTCTGCCGTGGCTTTGGGACGGCAAGGAGGCAGAGTTGTCTATTTTTCCCATGCTAATGCTTCGATAACAAGCTATTATCATAATTCAGTAGAAGATGATACTACCCGCTATTGTTTGTACTACCTAAATACCGATTATGCTAATTTTAATGTACTTAAACATAATTCGGCTCATTTGGTTAGTAATCTGCCTTCCTCTCAAATTTATATAGAAGGGCTGGCCGGAGTAAAACCGTATATTAATTTTAATTTAATAAAAGAAGAAATAACCTACCTGCTGGACAGTTTAAATAATGACCCTTCTAAATTGTTAATCAACAGACTTGAAATAAAACTTGATGTGGACTATCCGACCTATACTATGGATACCTACCCGATCTTAACCACTTTGGCTTATAAGGTCGATACCTCTGCGTATCGTTTTGAATTTCTTACAGATACTTATTTAAGTTCGTTTGGCGGTACGCTTAACCGCTCTTTGCAACAATATAGTTACAATCCAACCTATTTTGCTCAGGGACTGTTTACTCCGCATTTGTATGACACCTCCGACGAGACTCGGCGTTTATACATTTATCCCTATTATACTTACTACGATTCTTATTATGGCATGTCTTACCACGGATTGGAAAGGACAGAATATTCTTTTGGCGTATTAAAGGGTCCCTTAAGAGTAAAATTGTCTTATACTTTATTGAAGTAAAAAATTTTGTGTATCTTTGCACCCCTCAATAAGACTCCGTAGCTCAGCTGGTAGAGCAATTGACTCTTAATCAATGGGTCGAGAGTTCGAATCTCTCCGGGGTCACAGAATAGAAGCGGCTACTTTTTGAGTAGCCGCTTTAATCTTAATATCTAAAAATAAGCCAATTAAAGACAACCTTTATTCGCTTATTTTACTTCCCCGCCCCCTCAAATTTTTGCATAAATCAAAAATCCTACCGGTATTTTTACCGGTGGGCTACTGGTATTTTTACTGGTGCATATTAAAAATCTACCCCGTAACTTTGCAGCCTGAACTTTGAACAAATGATTGCAAAAGGGAAATACACGATAAAATATCAGTCTAACTGTCTGATAAATAGTATTTTACCCCCCCCACAGCTATATAAGACTGACTATCAGTTAATTACAATAATTCCGATTGTAACGGCAAGGCAATTCCTGTCCTTGCGGCTGTGCTATTTTGCCTATCCGAGCACCCGCAGTAACAGGATTGCTTCGCCGTCATTGCAGGTTGCTTCGTTGGCCTTCGGCCTCCTCGCAATGACGGAGAAGCAACCCTCA
>Ga0099364_10001083_pt1 | contig 45678 bp, 32 predicted proteins | sample TergutTh196P3_FD_73070 | JGI IMG/M metagenome (GOLD analysis project Ga0099364, IMG submission 73070) | Microcerotermes parvus P3 segment gut microbial communities from Pointe-Noire, Republic of the Congo - Th196 P3 | ecosystem: Host-associated > Arthropoda: Insects > Digestive system > Gut ...
AGCCGACGGGACGATCGACATGATTGCCACCGATCACGCCCCGCACCACATAGATGAGAAAAACGTGGAGTTTTCGCGCGCGGCGCGGGGGCTCGTGGGCTTCGAGACGGCGTTCGGCCTGGCGTATACGCACCTGGTGCTACCGGGCATCCTTACCATCGAGCAACTGGCGATGAAAATGAGCGCGAACCCGGCGAGGTTTTTGCGCCTGGACGCCGCCGGCGCCGGGGCCATCGCCGTCGGGCGTCCGGCGAACGTGACCATTGTGGATCTGGAACGCAGCTACACAGTAGACGCGAACCAGCTCCGTTCCAAAAGCAAGAACTCGCCGTTCGACGGGTTCTGTCTGACGGGCGCGGTCATGTACACGATTGTAGGCGGCAGAGCCGTCGTGCGCCAGGGCGTGCTGATAGACTGAGCTGCGGGTTGGGGGAGACTTTATGCTTTTTATTGACCGTTTGATCGAACGAATCATAGAAACCAAGAACCCATCTGTCATAGGCTTGGACACCAGCATCGGCTTTGTCCCGCCACGCATCAGAGACGCGTGCGAGCAAGAGTTGAGCCGCGCGGGGGCAGGGGCGCATTTGAGGGCGGCGGTAGACGCGGAGGCCATATACCGCTTCAACAGGGAGATCATCGACGCCATTAGCGGCATTGTCCCGGCGGTGAAGCCGCAAATGGCCTTTTACGAGTTATACGGCCAATACGGCGCCGAAGCATTTGTCAAAACGGCGAACTATGCGCGCCACAGAGGGCTGATCGTCATCGCCGACGCCAAGCGCGGCGATATCGGAAGCACGGCCGAAGCGTATGCCGACGCGTTCCTTGGGCCGGGCGTGAAAGGTGTGGAAGGCAGCGAGGGTGGAGAGGGCGGAGAGAGCGGCGGGCTGTATTGCTGCGACGCCATGACGGTCAACCCGTACCTGGGGATTGACGGCGTAAAGCCCTTTATCGACAACTGCCGAAAATACAAAAAAGGCATATTTGTACTGGTCAAGACGTCGAACCCGTCCTCGGGGGACTTCCAGGATCTAGAATTGGCAAGCGGGGGCAAAGTGTACGAGCTTATTGCCGACCGCGTCGCCCAGTGGGGGCAGGGCGAGGGGCTGCTGGGCGCATACGGCTACAGTTCCATTTGCGCGGTGGTAGGTGCGACATACCCCGCGCAGGCGAAAGAGCTGCGCGCGCGCGCCAAGAGGGTCTTTTTCCTGGTCCCCGGCTACGGCGCGCAGGGGGGCGGGGCGGAAGGCGCCGCCGCAGCGTTCGACAGCGCCGGGCTGGGCGCCATCGTTAACGCGTCGCGCAGCGTCCTATGCGCATGGTCGCACGAGCGCTGGGGCGGCAAATATGCACACGACGATTTCGCAGCCGCCGCCGAAGCGGAAGCGTTGCGGATGAAGTCCGAAATAAACCACGCAATAAACGCCACTGATTAAAAAATAGTACCAAATAATACCAAATAATGCCAAACGGATTAATAATAGTAGATTAAAATGGGTCAACTATGCCGCTGTGCCGCTTAATAACAAACGAACGCCTCAACGGAGCGGTTTTCAAACTCGTGGTCGAGTCCGACGCTCTAGCCGCCGCCGAGCCGGGGCAGTTCGCCATGCTCAAATGCGGCGGGGGCGCGTACCTGCGCAGGCCGTTCAGCTTTTGCGACATCTGCGATGAAACCGGAAGCGCCACCTTCCTTTACCGCCTGACTGGCGTGGGTACGCGCGCGCTTTCGCAAGCCGTTGCAGGCGACTGCATCGATCTTATGGGCCCCCTTGGCAAGGGATTTGACATCGTGTCGGGCAGGAGCGCCATCGTCGGCGGCGGGATAGGGGTGTTCCCGCTGCTGCTGCTGGCGAGGCGCATGTACGAGGGCGGTACAGCGCCGGATATATTCGCAGGTTTCCAAAACAGCGGCGCCGTCGTGCTGGAACGCGAGTTAGGGAGTTATTCGCGAAAATTCGCGCTTGTCACCGATGACGGTTCTGTGGGCGCAAAAGGCTTCGTCACTGATGCGTTCTTACAAGCACTGTCCGGCGGCGCATATGACAATGTGTATGCCTGCGGGCCCGTCCCGATGCTGAAGGCGCTGCAGGGCATATGCGAGGAGCGCGGGATGCGCGCGCAGTTTTCACTGGAGCAGCGCATGGGCTGCGGGATAGGCGCCTGCCGCGTATGCGCCTGCGCGGTAAAAGCGGACGGCGCGGACGCCGCCGCGCAAAATACCGCCCCTCATCCAGGCGACGCGGACGCCGCCGCGCAAAATGCAGCCCCTCATCCGGGCGGAGCCGCACCGAACGCGCCATTTACATATGCGCGCGTGTGCAGCGACGGCCCTGTGTTCGCGTCGGACAGGCTGATATTTGATTGACAATTAATTTTCGCAATTATAATCACTAGGGGAACTATGGCAGACATCACGTCGGTTGAAATGAGAACCCGGCTGCTCGGGTTTGAAATGAAAAACCCGGTAATCGCGGCGTCGGGGACATTCGGCTTTGGCAAAGAATTTAGCCGCTACACAGGCCTTGACAAGCTCGGCGGCATCAGCATCAAAGGGCTGACGCTGGAGCCCCGCCGGGGCAACCCGCCGCCGCGCATCGCGGAGACCGCCTCAGGCATTTTGAACAGCGTCGGCCTGCAAAACCCCGGCGTCCATGCCTTTGTCAGGGACGAGCTCCCGTTCCTCCGTTCGGTCGACGGGCTGCGCATTATCGCAAATATCGCGGGCAGCGCGCTCGACGACTACCGCGAGAGCGTGCGCATACTCTCTGACGCGCCGATCGACGCTATCGAGCTCAATGTATCCTGCCCGAACGTAAAAAAGGGTGGCCTGAGCTTCGGGGCGTCCGAACGCGAGCTGTACGAAGCCGTGTCGTGCGTGCGGCCCGTATGCAAGCTGCCGCTGATTGTGAAGCTGACGCCCAATGTCACGGATATCGGCTTGCTCGCCCGGACCGCCGAAAGCGCCGGGGCGGACGCGATATCGCTGATCAACACGCTGCTAGGCATGAAGATTGACGTCGACACCCGCCGCCCGGTGCTTGCGAACAACACGGGTGGGCTGTCGGGCCCGGCTGTCATGCCTGTCGCGGTGCGCATGACCTGGGAAGTCGCGGGCGCCGTCAGCATACCGGTAATCGGTATGGGCGGTATCGCGTCGGGCGAGGACGCAGTGGAATTCATGCTGGCCGGAGCGTCCGCCGTGATGGTCGGCTCCGCGAATTTCATCGATCCCAATGCGTGCGAGAAGGTCATATCGGGCATTTGCGAGTACTGTAAACGGAGCGGCTGCCCGTCGGCGGCGTTGCTTACCGGCGCGCTGCTGCCCTGGGCGCCCCGGGTCGAGGAGGATATGTGAAACGCGGGAAAAAGAATCGGCTATTTACCAGGCAGACGCTCTCATATATGGCGGTGGTTTTCTTTGGCGTCCTAGTCTATTTTTTGCTCAGCAACTTAGATTCGATTTCGGCGATTTTTTCGCGACTAATATCCATACTGTCGCCTTTCATATTCGGCGCGATAATCGCTTTTTTGCTGGACGTGCCGATGAGGTTTTTTGAAAGGAGATTCTTAGGCAAATTCAAGAGAAAGCGGACGCTTGCGATCATGATGGCGTATTTAAGCGCGCTGGTCGCGATCTTTTTACTGTTTTGGATAGTTGTGCCCCAAATTTTGGACAGCGCGCGCTCGTTGCTGGGGAACATCAACCTGTACCTGGACAATTTGAACGAGCTGATGGACTATCTGGGGCATCAGTTCGACATAAGCGCCGAGGATATCGATCAGTTCCGCCTCTCGTACGAGGACATACTGAACCAACTGCTGGTGCTGGTTCGGGAGCTGCTGCCGGACATCCTCAATATCTCCATGCGGATCGGATCGGGCATCATCAGCCTCCTGACGGCGCTGATCGCATCCATATACATGCTCGCCAGCAAGGACAAGCTGTTCCGCCAGTGCCGCAGGACGCTGTACGCGTTCGTGGCCAAAAAGGCGGCCGACGAGCTGGTCCGCATATTCAACCTTTCGGTAGAGGTGTTCTCCAACTTCATCAGCGGCAAGATATTGGACAGCGCCATCATCGGCGTCATCTGTTTTGTAGGCATGTCGCTGATGAACGCCGTGGGCATAGAGATGCCGTTCATTCCGCTGATATCGGTCATCATTGCTATCACCAACATCATCCCGTTTTTCGGGCCATTCATCGGCGCCGTCCCATCCGCCATGATCATCCTGATCGTGAACCCGGTGAGCGCCCTGTGGTTCACATTGTTTGTAACGCTGCTGCAGCAGTTCGACGGGAACATTTTGGGGCCGCGCATACTGGGCGAGTCGACGGGGCTGCCGCCCCTGTGGGTGCTGGTGGCGATCATTGTAGGCGGCGGGCTGTTCGGCTTTGGCGGCATGGTGGCGGGCGTCCCGGCGGTTGCCGTGCTGCACACGCTTATCCATGAGCTGGTCAACAACAAGCTAAAAGCGGCGGGCTTCAACGACGAGGCGCGCTTCATTGACAGCGCCGACAGCGCCACAAAAACAAATGACACATCAGATGATAAAAATGTCGAAAATCAAGACCCACCTTCCGCCCCCCAACCCGATAAAAACGAAGATAATAACGAAGACAACCCGTAGCGCGTAGGCAGACTTGAAACATGAGGCATTTGTCGCCGGCCGTAGGGGCGCACAGTGTGCGACCGAGAACCTGCTGCCGCTTGGCCGCTCCTACTGGAGCATAGCACGCAGGTGTTCCAGCACGCGCATCGTGTGAACGCTGTCCGCAAATGTTTCCGCTGGCGCCTTGTTTTCGCGGACACATTCGACAAATGTCTCTATTTCGTCCTTAAAACCATTCAAGTCGTTTTCGATGAGATTGCCGTGGTTGTGGTTCCAACTCAACGTATCAAAACCGTCGCGCAGCAAGGCTTCCGCTGTGTTGCGCTTTTTTGTCGTGGGGCGGTTGTATTCAAGGCGCTTCATATTGTCCAGGATCGCATTTGTGCCAACGCCTGTGATCTCCACGCGTTCCATAGGATACTCAATATATTGCAAAGAACCCGATTGCAATGTGCCAATCGCTCCGGCATCGGATCTGAAGCTTATGTGAAAGCCCACCTGGCGGTCGCTCACCCACACGCGGTCCGCGTGCGTGAGCGTTATTTCGCCGAGCAAGAAGCGCGCCAGGTCCAAATGGTGGACGATATGGTTGAAGATGTAAAACTCTTCCGATTTATACCCGGAAGCGTTATATTTCGCCAGATACATCGTCTTGCGCCCGAATTCATCCGAATCCGCAATCCGTTTCAGCATCGCGTAGCCAACCGCGTGCCGGCGGTTGAAGCCCGTCATCGCGAACGCGCCCGATTTTTCCTGCAAAGCCGCCAGTTCCTCGGCTTGCGCCGCCGTCCGGCAAGGCGTCTTTTCCACAAAAACGCAAACGCCTTTCAGCAGGCACGCTTTGGCGACTTCATAGTGCATGTCGGCATTGATCACACAGATGACGGCGTCGAGCGCTTCCTTATCGAGCATCTTTACATAATCCGCATATTGAGCTGCGATGTTGTAACGCCCGGCAAACAGGGCCAACCGCGCCGGATCGGCGTCGCAGGCAGCAACGACGCGCGCCGGCGTATTGCGCAAGCAGTCAAAAAGCAAGTTATAGCTATGGTAGCCGCAACCCACCCAACCTATCTTAATTGTATCCATACCTGCCCCCTTCCTCGGCATATATACTGCGCCGTCACATGCGCGGTTACACTACGATCATATTGTCATGGCCCGGTATGACGATATCAAAGCTTTCCTTCATGTTTCGGATGGTTTGCCCCGCGAGGTCGTTAAGAGCCGGATCCGGCTGAAAATCGGTTGTTTCGCCATCAAAATGGTATTTGCTCATCACAGCGTCGGCTGCGAACAAGATCCGCTTTCCCCGATATGAAAACGCGACGCCGTGCAGCGTGTCCGTGTGGCCCGGTAATGGCAGCGCATACACGCCAGGCAGGAACTCCCCCTCTACGCCTTTCATGAGTTTACCATCGATATACTTGGCCCCGCCCGCGATAAGTTCCGCGACAGCAGGCGCGGCGTACCACGGAATACCGGGGATGTATTTAAGAGCTTCGTAATGATCCAGGTGGTGATGCGTTACAAAACAGTGCGTCGCATCCGAAATATGCAGCCCGGTGCGCCGGTTTATATCGAAATCGAAATCCGCAGCCGTTAAACGCAGCGTGGCGTCGATAAGCAATACATAAGGCTTCCCGGAAAAATCCTTGCCCCGCACCATCACGGATGTGCAAGTGGACGGATCCCCGCGCGGCGGCGCGTCGCGCCTTTCGCCGAAGTATTCGTTGACGCGCAGGTGCCCCATCACAATCATGTCCCAATTATCTACGGTCCCGTTGATTTTCGGAAATATATCCATTGCCCCTCCCATATGCTTTTTCTCAGGCATAAAAGCCCGGATATAATGCATCATGCATAAACAATTAATTATCAAGTATCAAGTATAATAGCGGAACAGATCCATGATATCGATCCGGCTCCCTATATCGTCACATAGCGCGACATTTGCGATTACGCGCCCAGCGTTCCGCATGCCGACGAGCACGACGTCGATTAATGGGTTGGAAAAACAGAACCTGATTAAATCCTGCGTATAATCGCGTTTGTTGCCCGGATCGACCATATTCATCCATTTTGAAAAAAGACCCGAGGTGGTCGGCCGCATGCTCGAGATGCCCATGCCCTGTTTTTCCGCTTCGAAGAGGCTGCCAAACGGGCGGTTCGGATCATAAGGGTGCTGAAAGAACAAGTTATAACATAGCTGATACATGTCGAATCGGCCGCTGCGGATGAAGCGATAGACTGAATCGTTGTTGTCCTCCGTAGTAAACCCGATATGTTTGATGAGCCCCTGCCTCTTGGCGTCTTCGAGCTCGTCGATCATTCCGCCTTCCCGGAGCACGAAATCGGCGTGTTCCGCAGAATAAGAGGAGCCATGCAATTGTACCAGATCGAGGGCCGGGGCGCCGAGGCGTTTTAAGCTGTTCTCTATGGAACGGATGCCCTCGCCCTTTTCAAACCGGGAGGAAACCTTCGTGGCGACAAAAAGTTTTGAAAAATCCGCGCCCCTAAAACCATCGCCGAAGATAGACTCGCTCTGCCCCGCGCCGTAGCCCGGCGCCGTGTCAAAGTAGGTGACGCCCATTTCGATAGCTTTTTCCACAGCAGCCACGACTTGCCCGCGCTGCCCCTCGTCCGCCGGATCGTAATCGTGCAAGTAATTCTTCAAACCCGCGACCGCCCCGCCAAACCCAAGCCGGCTGACTGTCCTGCCGGTCTTCCCGAATTGTACATATTCCATTTACGATCCCTCCTGTTTATATTTATATATACGCATGTAAAAATAAAAATGCGGGCGGCCGCAGGCCGCCCGCGCGGTAAGATCAGCCCAGCGAGGATTGATAGCGCTCGTAGTTGTCCTTGTAGATTTTCATGTATTTTTCCAAACCTATATTGTTCAGCGTCTTGATGTATTCGTCCCAACCGCTCTCGATGCCGCCGTCCACTATCCATTGCGCGGTCATCTTGCCGATATAGGAACCAAGATCCGATGAAAGCTGGATCATATCTTGTAATTCTTCCAGCGTAAAATATACATTCGGGAACAGCTCTATGCCATAAGGCGAATAGACATGGCAAGCGTCTGCTTCATACTTTTTGACCGGCGAGGTATAGATGCACTTGTCATAAATATGTTTGGGCACCATTGTCGGCGCGAGCCAGGACATGCCCTCCGCCGTGCGGGTGCTCCGCAGCCCGCCGCCGAGGATTTCCCACGAGCCGTCGTCGTTGATCTTGCTGCCCAAGCCCTCGATGCCCCAGTCGTGCTGGATGGACACATATGGATCCGAGAAGTAATCAATCCAACGGATTGTCTCGCGCGGGTACTTGTTTTCGCGCGTGATCAGGAAATAGCCTTTTTGCACGACATTATAGCTGAATTGCGGCCACATGCGGACGCCATTGACGTTTTCAAGCGGCGGCATCATCGTATACTGCACTATCCCATCCTCCGGCGGATTCGTGGCTTCCTCCACGGTCCAACCGTTCCACACGCCGTAGACCAACTCGCCGGTCGTGTTTTTGGCCTTGTACGCGGCGGTGTCCATCGTGAACGCCTCCGGGTCGATCATCCCCTCGTCATAGAGCTTGCGGAACCAAGCGACCGCATTCATATACTCCTCTTTGTCCGCAGTGAATACCGGCTCGCCGTTTTCGATGACGATATGGTCTATCGCGTCGACCCTGCCATGCAGCCCAAAAAGGCCAAAGAGCGAATTGCGGTTGTCGCCGCCTGTCTGGCGGTCGGTCGTGGTGAGTTTATAGATAAAGGTGAGCGGGATTTCGTCATCCTTGCCGTTGCCATTGGGATCGTCGTCCCTGAAAGATATGAGCACATCATAAAGCTCGTCTACATTGTTGGGCATGGAAAGACCCAAATTGTCCAACCACTCCTGGTTAATGAATGAGCGGTTTATATATTCCATATCTTCCTGGCCTTTCATGCGCGGCAGCGAATAAATGTTCCCGTCGGGCGTGATATAGCCTGTATAGAGCTCCGGATACATCTGCGAGTATTCCTTCAACCAGACTGTATGCTCCTCGATGAGGTCTTGCAAAGGCTGCCAATAACCTTGTGCGGCGTATGTCAATTCATTGAAATTTGACACCGGCCCGAAGATGACGTCGGGCAGATCGCCCGATACAAGCATCAGGTTAATTTTATCATTCCATGAGGAACCGTCGAACATGACCCATTCCACATTGACATTGGTGTCTGCGGCCCATTGCTTATTCAGCTCCAGCTCATCATATGGTTTCTCATAACTGCTGTCGTCGCGCACGACGACCGAGAGCGTTATAGGCTCGTTTACGATGGGCAGCCCCTCGGGGTTGAAATTATCTGCTGCAGCCGCCTCGGTTGCCGCAGCTTGCGCGGCGGTTGCCTGCTGCTGGGCGGCTGTGGTTTGCTGGGCCGCGCCGGCGGTCGTCTGCGATGTCTGCGCGCCGCCCCCGCATGAGATGAGCGCGAGAGCGAGCAGCGCCGCGATTAGTCCGATTGCTATACGTCTTTTGATCATTTTGGTTGCTCTCCTTAATATAGTTTGTTTTTCAAAAATCCGCCCCGCCAATTGCGAAACAAGGCGGACATTTGTTTAACCTTTGATGGCGCCGATCATGACGCCTCGGATAAAATATTTTTGCAAAAACGGGTACACGACGAGGACCGGCAGGCTGGCGAAAATGATGATCGTGTATTTTACAGTCTCGGATCTGGCGATCAGTTCTTGCAATATTTCTGGATTTTCTGCGTTGATATTGCCCTGCGAGGATATTAAGATATCCCGGAGGACCAATTGCAACGGATACAGCTCGTTGTTGACCAAATAAAGCACGGCGTCAAAAAAACTATTCCAGTGGCCGGTCCCATAATTGAGTATCAATATGGAAATCAACGCGGGGGAAAGCGGGATCACCACGAGGAAAAAATAGCGCGCGAACGAACAGCCTTCGGACTGGGCGCACTCGTAGAGCTCCTCCGGGATTGTCTCCTGGATGAATGTCCTCGCAATCAAGATGCAAAATACCGACGCCGCCCTGGGCAAGAGCATCGCCCATATGGTGTTATACAGGCCAAGGCCGCGCACAATCAAGTAGCGCGGGATCATGCCGCCGTCAAACAGCATTGTCAACACTATCAGAAAAACGAAAATATTCCGCCCCGGCGTACTCTTGCGCGTAAGCGCGTATGCGCAAGTCAGCGTTACGGCTAAGTTGATGACGACGCCCGTTACCGTGTAAAAGATTGTATTTCTGTAGCTGATCCAAATGCGCCGATCTTCAAAGACTGCCCTATAGCCCGCGAAGTTAATGCCTTTGGGCATGAACATCGTTTGTCCGGTTTGAACAGCCATCGGATCGCTCATCGATGAGATGAGGATAAAATACAGCGGATAAACAATCGCGAGCGTCACCATGAGCATGATGACGCCGTTGACAATATCAAATACGCGGTCGCCAGCCCGCACGCGGATACTTTTTTTGCCAATGCTGATTGAAGACATGCGCCCTCCCCCTCCCTTAATTATCCGGCCGCGCCGCTATCGCTCGCTCACCACAAGCCTTCCCTGCCGAGCAGGCGGCATAGTTTGTTAACCGATACGATAAGCACCAAGTTCACAACCGAATTAAACAAATCCGTGGCGGCGGCGAAACTGAACTGCCCCTGCCGTACGCCCATCTTGTATACATATGTTGAAATGATCTCGCTGGCGTCGATGTTTAGGTTGGTTTGCATCAAAAAAGCCTTCTCAAAACCAAGCCTCATCAATTGCCCGAACCTGAGTATGAAAAGGATGACCGCAGTCGGCAATATGCCCGGTATATCGATATGCCAAATCCTCTGAAACTTGTTGGCGCCGTCCAGCATGGCCGCTTCATGCAATTCGGGGCTGATGCCGGAAAGCGCGGCTATATATATGATGCTGTCCCAACCAGTGTTCTGCCACACGCCGGATATGATATAGAGCGGGCGGAACCATTCCGTTTTGGCCATAAACTGGATCCGCTCAAAACCCAGCGCCGCGATTATATTGTTTACGACGCCGGTTTGTAAATAGGTAAACACTAATATAATCGCAACAATCACGACGGTCGATATAAAATATGGCGCGTATGAAACGGTCTGGATAAATTTCTTGATTTTGGGGCGCGTTATTTGGTTGAGCAGCAACGCGAAGATGATTGGGATGGGGAACCCGAATATCAAATTTTCGACGCTCAACAAAACCGTATTTTTCAGGATATTCATGAACTGATAAGAGTCTAACAGCCGCATGAAATGCGTGAGCCCGGCAAATGGGCTGCCCCAAATGCCGGCAGTCGCGTTATAATTTTTAAACGCTATCTGCACGCCGTACATGGGCGCATAGTGGAACACTATGTAATAAATCAGCGCCGGAAGCAAGAAAAGATATACTTGCCAGCTACTCACAATCCTTTTTAGCAAGCCGCGGCGGGAAGATGGATACTGTTTCCCGGAGGCCGACGATGCGCGGGCTTCCATACGGCTAACCCCCTATTGCGTATTTTGCCTTCACCAATAAAAAAGTCTTCCTCTTGGCGGCGCGCCGCAAGAGGGATTGACTGGATTATACATAATAGTCAAGCAATAAGCAAGACAAGTAATTATTATGCTTCAAGTCTGGCGAGTAGTCTGGCGAGTAGGGCGCGAAATTGACACTCGGACCCGATTTTAGGTATAATTAATAAGTTGCGACATGCGTAGCCGCATTGCTGCAGTGGCGATGCCCAGCGTTGTGGTGGCATAAATTTATAACTACGGGTAAGGACGGGCGTCAATGCCATTTGACGGGTTTGAAATCGGCAATTTTATATACATCAGGCTGGACAGCGTCCTCGATGTCGTAAAAGCCGTCTTTGAAATACTGTGCATCACATATTTCATCTATATAATATTCAACCTGTTCCGCGAAACCAGGGCTTGGCAATTGCTGAAGGGCGTGCTGCTGATCGTCGTCATCACTGCCGTCGCCAACATTGTCGAGCTGCGCACGCTGGCGTTTATGCTCAACAACACGTTCGGCTTCCTCGCCATCGGCATGGTCGTCGTCTTTCAGCCGGAGCTGCGCCGGGGGCTGGAGCAAATCGGGCGGAGCGCCCTGCAGGTCTTTTTTAACGTCGACGCGGTCAAGTCGACGCGCAATATTGCGGACTCGGCAATCCGCGCCTGTTCGGCGATGTCAAAGACATTTACGGGCGCGTTGATCGTTTTTGAGCGCCAGACGAAGCTCGGCGAAATCATAGATACCGGGATTGTGCTGGGAGCGGACGTGAGTTCCGAGCTTTTGGTGAACATCTTTACGAAGAACGCCCCGCTGCACGACGGCGCCGTGGTTATTCGCGATCTGCGCATCGAAGCGGCGACATGTTACCTGCCGCTGACGAACGACAGCAGCGTGGACAGGGAACTGGGCACGCGCCACCGCGCGGCGATCGGTATCACAGAGATCACGGACGCCATCGTGCTGGTCGTCTCCGAGGAGACCGGGAGGATTTCATTTGTCATCAACGGCGTCATCAACCGGGGGCTCAGCGAGGACGCGCTGCGCAACCAGTTGATCGAGGGCCTCGAGGAGTTTGCCGCGCCTGCCAGGAGGATATCGTTTCTCAAAAGCAAGGCGAAATAGTCAGTTATGGATATGTGTTATGGATATGTGTAATGGATACTAAGGATACAAGAAAAAAAGAGGGCAAAACGAAAAAAGGCGCAAGCCTTCTGACCAAGATACAGGCGAGCTTCATTTTTCGCCTGTTTACCTCGCTGATCCTCGCGGTGTTCATCTGGCTGACCATCAACGCCACATATGTCAACCCGCCGGGCTCGCCCACCATCAACAGGCCGCTGTCGCTGCGCCAGAGGAGCTCGCTGGAAAACAATGGCCTGGAGCTTCGAACGGAGACGTTCCCCAGCGACGTCGACATACTCATAAAGGGCCGCCAGGAGGACATTGACAAACTGACGCCCAGCGATTTTGACGTTTTTATTGACTTTAGCGATGTGAGCGGCGTCGACGACACCAGCCTGGAGGTCCAGTTGAACGCGCCAAAAGCGGAGGCGGTAAACGTGGCGATTGTCAGCATCGAGCCGTCGGTTGTGCCTATAGAGGTCGAGCGGCGCACATTTCGCAACGTATCCATCCAAGTGCAGTTTTCCGGCGAGCTGGCGGAGGGGTTCATCCTGACCGGGCATACCCGCAACCCCTCGACCAAGTATTTTACGGCGCGCGAGAGCCTCATAAGCCAGATCGACCGCGTGGAGGTCGAGGTGGATCTGACCGGCATAGCCGGCAACACCGTCGTGCACCAGCAGTGCCGCATATATAATACAGACGGCGAAGAGATGAACAGGCTGGGATGGGAGCAGGTCGTGGAAATATCGCTGGAGGTCTCAAAGGACGTCCCGATCAGGGCCAACATCATAGGGAGCCCGGCGGACGATCACTATGTGCGCTATTATTCGACGACGCCGGAGATAGCGCGGATAAACGGGACCAAAGAGGCCCTGGAGCAGGTCGACAGCCTTGACACGGACGTGCTTGATCTAAACGACTCCAGGCAAAGCATATCGGGGAGGCGCGCGCTGCTGCTGCCCAACAACATCAGGCTCTCGCAAGATACGTTGTCCAGGGCGGAGATCGATGTTACAATATATAGATACCAATACACGCAGGACTTCACGCTCAGCAAGGGGCGTATCGAGCTCATCAACAATCAAGAAGAGTTTAGATACGAGATCGTCGAAAATGAGATACCGCTCACGCTAAAGGGCAAAGTCGACGATATAGCGGACCTGGATTCGAACCTGATCAACGCGGTCGCCGACGTGGGGGAGCTGGCCCAGGGCACGCACGCGGTGCCGGCAGTCCTTACATTGCCGGAGGGCGTTTTCCAGGTGAACGATGTCCTGTTGACCTTAATTGTTGCGACGAATTGAAAAAAATCGATGGGGGATATATGGAAGAGAGGATGTTTGGAACAGACGGAGTGCGCGGGGTGGCCAATACGGAACTGACAGCACAGTTGGCTTATAACATCGGCTATGCCGGGGCGCGCGTCCTGACCGGCAGTTCATTAAAAAAATCAAAATTTCTTATAGGGACGGATACAAGGATATCGTGCGACATGCTGGAGGCCGCGATTATCGCCGGGATCTGCTCGACGGGCGCCGACGCCGTTTCGGCGGGGGTCGTCCCCACGCCGGCGGTCGCATACCTGACGTCGCTGTACGGGGCCGACGCAGGCATTGTCATCTCAGCTTCGCACAACTCGTTCGAGTTCAACGGTATCAAATTTTTTGACAGGCGCGGCTATAAGCTGCCCGACGCCGTAGAGGACGAAATTGAAGATATGATAAGGAAGGGGCCGCGCGCGGAGTACGGGTACGAGCCCCCGACGGGCGGCAACGTCGGCCGCCACAGCACTGTCGCCAGCGCCGCCAAGGACTACGCGTCGCACCTTGTCTCATATGCCAAATGTGATTTGAGCGGCATGCGCATCGCGCTGGACTGCGCGAACGGCGCTGCGTCTGCCATCGCCCCGCGCCTGTTCGAGTCGCTGGGCGCCACGGTTTTTCCTATTCATTGCTCGCCTGACGGCGTAAATATAAACGATCGGTGCGGTTCGACGCACATCGACGCTATACGCTCGCACACGGTCGCCTGCGGCGCGGACATTGGATTTGCGTTTGACGGCGACGCCGATCGCGTGCTGGCGGTGGACGAAAAGGGCGGTTTGCTGAGCGGCGACACCATCATGGCGCTGCTCGCGATCGACATGCATGAACGCGGCCAACTGCCTAAAGAAACAGTGGTCGCCACGGTTATGAGCAACCTGGGGCTTGAGATAGCCGTAAAGAAGCGGGGCATAACGCTTGTCAGGACTTCCGTGGGCGACAGGTACGTGCTTGAGGAAATGCTCAAAAACGGGTTCGCGCTCGGCGGCGAGAACTCGGGGCATATCATTTGCCTTGACGAAAACACCACGGGAGACGGTATCTCCGCCGCCCTCAGGCTGCTAAAGACATTAATGAACAAGGGCGGCGGCAAGCGCGAGACGCGCGAGCCGGTTTCTGCGCTGGCAAGCGTCGTGAAGGACGTGCCGCAGATCATTCGCAACGCAAAAGTTTCAAACGTAAAGAAAAACACATATCTGGACGACCCGGTCATCCGCGAGCGCTGCGAAAAGATTGAAACGCTGTTCCGGGGCGAGGGGCGGGTCATCATCCGGCCTTCCGGGACCGAGCCGTTCATCAGGGTCATGATTGAATCAGAAGATAAAGAGTTGATAGAAACAGAAGCGGAAGGGCTGGCCAAGCTCATAGAAAACAGGCTGGGGTAGAGACAATGAAAAAAATAAAGTATGTAATATGCGCCGCGCTTTTTGCCGCTTTGCTTGTGATGCTCGCGGCGCCTGCGTTTGCGGCGCCTGGGGGCGCAACGGGTGCGGGCGCGACGAATGCGGACGCGACATATGCGGGCGATGAGGCGGCCGAGTGGGCGGCGGGCGCAGCGGCTGCCGAGGGCGCAGCGGCCGCAGGTGCATATGAGGATTTTGGCGCGATCCTCTCCGGTTATACCTACGCGTCGCAGGCGGGCGGGCAGGACGCGCTCTCGCCCAATCAATCGTTTTTATATCGATACCACGCCGAAGTCCAGGAGCGGCGCGAGTACGAGGAGCGCAAGCGCCAGGAGGAAGAGGAGCAAAGGCTCGCCGCCGAAGAGGAGCGCAGGCTCGAAGAGATGCGCAGGCGCGTCGCAAGCCTGACTGATGCTGAGCTGTCGGAGCTGTATTCGTTCGATTATTTTGTTGAGAGGATGCGTATACTCGGCTATTACAGGGACGAATATTCAAGTACGGATTTGAACTATAGGAACGCTGTGATCAGGCTTCAGGCGGCCACCAATATGCGCACTGACGCCGTTCTGGGGCCGGTTTCCAAAAAGGCGCTCCTGGAGGAAAGCCCCGTCATGGCCCACGACGAAGTCAGTACCCCGGCGTCAAGCGGATTTTGGATAACGATCAACAAATCAACTAATATTTTGACCATATACCAGGGCGCGGAGGTCTACGGCAAATACCCGGTCGCCACCGGCAGGAGCCCCGGCCTCACGCCAGAGGGCAAGTATTCGTTTGTAACAAAGTCCGTGAACCCGGCCTGGGGCGGGGGCGGCTACGCGTCGCCCGTGGCGGGCGGCTCGCCCAGCAACCCGCTCGGTAAGCGCTGGATGGGTCTTAGCATAGGCGGGGGCGGGCGCTACGGTGTCCACGGCAACGCGGCGCCCAACTCAATAGGCACCTACGCCAGCGCCGGGTGCGTGCGTATGATCAACGCGGACGTCGAGTACATATTTGAGTTCATCCCGGTGGGCACGCCGGTCTGGATAGGCACAGACAGCCGGCTCGCGGACTTTGGCATCCGGCAGTATTATACAATCGCGGAGCCGCCGGCGTATGAGGCGCCGCCCGAGCCGGAGCCCGGGCCGGAGGCCGACGCTGCGCGCGAGGAGCGCGAGGCGCGCGAGGCGGAACGGGCGAAGCCAATCATCCTGGACGAAGACCTAATATAGCCGATATGGATGCGTGCGCCATTGAAACGCTTGACGCCGTATGTGGGCTGAACGCGGACTTCCATAAAGCGGAAGGCCGCAAAAAGGTCGCGCGGGTGCTCACGTTCGGATGCAAGATGAACGAGAACGACTCCGAAAAGATCATGGGCCTGCTTGTCAGGATGGGCTTTGACATAGAGCCGTCCCCGGCTTCCGGTAAGTTTGGCAACCCTTCGCCCCTGGGCTCGCTCGGGGGCATTTACGAAGAAAAAGACTTATCCGATCGATCATTTCCCGATCTTGTTATTCTCAATACCTGTTGCGTCCGAGGGAATGCGGAACAGCGTTTTTATGGCATACTCGGCTCATTAAAAAGGTACAAGTCGGACGATCCGTCGCGCGTGCTGGCCGTTTGCGGCTGCATGATGCAAGAGGAATCGGCTGTTTCCAAGATAAAAAAACAATACGGCTATGTGGACTTTGTCTTCGGTACGAGGGCTATCTCGTCGCTGCCGTCGCTGCTGCACGGGGCGTACCTAAAGCATGAAAACGAGCGGCGCGACAAAAATGGGCGGCGTGATAAAAATGAACGGCGCAAGGCGGGCCCCATCCCCGTTTCCAACGACATTGCGGGCGCGGGTATGGAGGACGGTCTCCCCATGAGCCGCAAGGCCCCACCGCTGGCGCTCGTGAGCGTCATGAATGGCTGCGACAATTTTTGCTCATACTGCATCGTGCCATATGTGAGGGGCAGGGAACAGAGCAGATCGCCCGAGTCTATCGCCAGGGAGGTCGAGCTGCTCGCGTCGGAGGGGTACCGGGAAATAACGCTGCTGGGGCAAAACGTCAATTCATATGGCGGAGGCGCCAATGTTGGCGCCGCAAGCGGTGTTGCTAATAATGATGCCGCAAGCTGCGTTGCCAATATTGACGCTACCACATCTGCCCAATCGGCCGCAGCATACGGCGATTTCGCCGGGCTGCTGGCGCGCCTTTCAACCATAGACGGCATATGGCGCATCCGTTTCATGACGTCGCATCCCAAGGACCTTTCGGACAGGCTCATATACGCGATCAGGGATTTGGACGCGGTCTGCCCGCAGCTCCACCTGCCGGTCCAGTCCGGCAGCACCCAGGTGCTGGAGAGGATGAACAGAGGCTACAGCCGGGACGAGTACATCGCATTGACGCGCAAAGTCAGGGATGCCGTGCCGGACATCACGCTGACGACCGATGTGATCGTCGGCTTCCCAGGCGAGAGCGAAAGGGATTTTGACGATACGCTGGGCCTGGTTGACGAGGTGGGGTTCGACCTCGCCTATACGTTTATTTTTTCCCCGCGCGAGGGGACGGCGGCTGCGGGTTTCGGCGGCCGCGTCCATGAAGCGGTGGTGAAAGACAGGTTTGAGAGGCTGCAAAAGCTCCAGAACAAAATCAGTTATGACAAAAACCTGGCCGCGATCGGCAACATTTATGAAGTGCTGTGTGAAGGCGCCAGCAAAACGAACAAGGCGCGCCTCACGGGCAGGACGCCGGGGGGCAAGGTAGTAAACTTCCGGATCGGCGGCGACGCCGCCACCTCTCGCGATCCTGCGCGCCTCGCGGAGGGCCGCATAGGCAAGCTCGTGCGCGTCCGCATCGAGGAGGCCCATACATGGTCGCTGGACGGCGCGGAGGCGCCGGATTTCGCGTAATATATATCGCTTAGGAGCAGTGTATTGACCGGACTTACGCCAATGATGCGTCAATATACGGAAGTCAAAGAGCGCTACGCCGACTGCGTTTTGTTCTACCGCCTCGGCGATTTTTACGAAATGTTTTTTGAGGACGCGCTCACCGCTTCCCGCGAACTGGAGATCGCCCTGACGGGCAAAGACTGCGGGCTCGATGAGCGCGCTCCGATGTGCGGGGTGCCGTACCACGCCCTGGACGGCTATTTGACGCGCCTTGTCGCCAAAGGCTACAAGGTGGCGATATGCGAACAGACGGAAGATCCGAAAACATCGAAGGGGCTTGTGGGCCGGGAAGTAGTCCGCGTCGTGACGCCTGGCACGGTTCTGGAGCCGCAGCTCCTGGACGACAACTCGAATGCATATTTGATGAGCGTGTATAAGGACGGGGCGCATGTGGGGCTCGCCGTGACCGATCTGTCCACCGGGATGCTGCATACCGCGCAAATAGACTGGGGCAACACGGACGCGAAGCTGATTGACGAAATATCAAAATTTGGCCCCAGGGAGATTGTCGCGAACCCCGGTTTCTTTTCGGACACGGGTTTTTACCATAGCTATACCGCGAAGTTCGATATATACACCTCAGAGCTGCCGCCGGAATACTTTGACGAGGGCCAAGCGCGCGAGCGCATCGCCGCGCTGCATGCAGCGCGTGGCAGAGAGGCGCCTTTGGGTAACGAAGAGACATCTTTGGGCAGCGGAGAGGCGATACCACCAGAAGCGCATGGGAGCGACGTCGAGGCGGTTTCACCCGAAGTGCTCGCAGGCGCAACGGATTCCCCACAAAGTAACGACATGGCGGATTTCGCATACGGCGGTGGTTCGGATTTGCCGCCGCTGTGCGCGCGCGCGACGGGCTCTTTGCTGCGCTATCTGGACGACACGCAAAAACGCGCCCTGGGCCATTTTTCGCGGGTCATGCAGTACAGGCTCGAGACATATATGATGATCGACGCAGCATCTCGCCGCAACCTGGAGATCTCTGAAACGATCAAGAACCGCACGCGCCAGGGATCCTTATTAGACGTTGTGGACAGGACGCTGACGCCGCCGGGCGCCAGGCTGCTTAAAAACTGGCTGGCACAGCCTCTGCTCGACATAGCGGAAATCGAGGCGCGGCACGGCGCCGTGGGCGAGCTGCGCGACGGCTATATTTTGCGCACGGGGCTACGCGAGCGGCTGCGGCGCATACGCGACATTGAGCGCCTGATATCGCGCGCGGCCCTCGGCAACGTCACCTGCCGCGACCTGCTCTCGCTCAGAAATTCCATCAATGAGGTGCCGGGCGTCAAGGCGGCGCTCGCGCCTGCCGAGGCGGGGCTGCTGCGGAGCATATGGGGCGATCTGGACGAGCTCATGGACATATCTGGGCTAATCGGCCGGGCCATATCGGAGGACGCGCCGCTGTCGCTTAAAGATGGTAATATCATCCGCGACGGCTACAACAGCGAGGTGGACGGGTACCGCGCCGCAGCGCGCGACGGTAAATCGTGGCTCACGGCGCTGGAAAAGAAGGAGCGCGAGAGCACGGGCATAAAAACAATGAAAATCGGGTACAACCGGGTTTTCGGCTATTACTTTGAAATCACCAACCCATATAAGCACCTGGCGCCGCCCGGCTTTGTCCGGCGGCAGACATTGGCAAACGGCGAGCGCTATATTTCCGACGAGCTAAAAAAACTGGAGGACACGATCCTGGGCGCGGAGGAGCGCCTGGCTTCGGTCGAGCTGGAGCTCTTTAACGAAGTGAGGCATATTGTCGCATCGCAGGCGGAACGTATCAAAAAAACAGCCCGGGCCCTGGCCGAGCTGGACGTGCTGGCCGCGTTCGCGGAGCTTGCCGAGCGCGAGAACTATTGCCGCCCGGCAATGAACCGGGACGGGGTCATTGTCATCAAGGAGGGCCGACACCCGGTCGTGGAGAAGGCGCTGGGCCGTGAAAACTTTGTACCCAACGATGTCTATCTGGACACCGGGGAGAACCGCACATCGATCATAACGGGCCCCAATATGGCCGGGAAGTCGACGTATATGCGGCAGATAGCCCTGACCGTGCTGCTGGCGCAGGCAGGGAGCTTTGTCCCCGCCATGGAGGCGGACATAGGCATAACGGACAGGATTTTTACGCGGGTGGGCGCGGCTGACGACCTGGCGGCGGGGCAGAGCACATTCATGGCGGAAATGGCCGAGGTGTCCAATATCCTGTCCAACGCCACGCCCAACAGCCTTATTATTTTGGACGAGATTGGGCGCGGGACGAGCACGTTCGACGGGCTGTCCATCGCCTGGGCCGTCGTCGAATTTATCAACGACAAGGCGCGGATAGGCGCGAGGACATTGTTTTCCACGCACTACCACGAACTGACCGAGCTTTCGGGGAAGCTGGAGGGCGTGAACAACTATTGCGTCACCGTCTCGGACAGCGGGGGCGGCATACGCTTTTTGAGGAAGATAGCCAAAGGCGGCGCCGACGGGAGCTATGGCATCGAGGTCGCAAAGCTCGCGGGGCTGCCCATGTCTGTGACGGAGCGAGCGTCGGCGCTTTTGAAGGAGCTGGAGGACGCGGACATCAGCAAAAAAGCGGCCCGCATGCGCAGGGCGCCAAGGCCGGTGGACGGCCAGGTGGACTTCCTGTCCGCAGTAGACGAGCCCAAGCGCGAGAGGGAGGCCATTTCGGCGCTGCGCGAAATGGACATTACCCGGCTCACCCCCATGGACGCTCTGAATTTCGTCTATTCGATCCAGCAAAAACTCAAACTGGAATAATTTTAAACGGGGCATATGACAAATGGGAAAAATCATCGTGCTCGACGAGGATACCGCCAACCGCATCGCTGCGGGCGAAGTGGTGGAGAGGCCCGCGTCGATTGTCAAGGAGCTGGTTGAAAACTCGCTTGACGCGGGCGCGCGAAACATTTCCATAGATATCCGCAAGGGCGGTATCGCGTCCATCACTGTCAGCGACGACGGCGAGGGCTTCTATGACGACGACGTGCTGCTCGCCTTCGAGCGCTACGCCACAAGCAAGCTGCGCTCTGCGGAAGACTTGGAACATGTGGAAACGCTGGGGTTTCGCGGCGAGGCGCTGCCCAGCATCGCGTCCGTTTCAAAGGTGAGGCTGCTGACCAGGCGGAGGGGCAGCGATTATGGCAGGTTGGTGGAGATCCACGGGGGGAGGCTGGTTAGGGACGAGGCGGCAGGCTGCCCGTATGGCACGTCGATAAGCGTAACCGATCTGTTTTATAATTTGCCGGCTCGATATAAGTTTTTAAAGAAGGACGCCGCAGAGGCCGCGCAAATATCCGAGCTGGTGGGGCGGCTCGCCGTCGGGAGGCCCGACATATCGTTTACGCTGACGACGCAAAGCGCGCAGGTCCTGCATACGCAAGGCGGCGGCGACCCGGAAGATGCGATATTCGCCGTGTTTGGCAAGGAGACGTTGATGGGCCTGGCGAGGATGGGCGCGGGGCCGGCGGCAGAACCGACAGTTGGGCCGGCGGCGGGGCTGACAGCAGGGCCGCTGATGGGACAGTCGGCGAGTTCAGCGGCAGGGCAGTCGGCGGGGCATTTGGTTGGACAGGCGCATTATTCCATATCAGGCTATCTTGGGAAGCCGGGCGCCGCAAGGGCGAACCGAAACTACCAGTTATTTTATGTAAACGGGCGGTTGATAAGAAACCGGATCATCTACGCCGCCGTTGAGGAAGCTTATAAATCGCATATGCCGAGCAGGCGCTTTCCCGTCGTGATATTGTATATTGCGGTCGTGGCTTCGCTGGTTGACGTTAACGCGCACCCCGCGAAGACCGAAGTGCGCTTCCAGAGCGAGGGCGATCTGTTCCGCGCAGTCTACCATGCCGTCGAGTCGGGGTTGCGCGGGATGGGGGCCGGGGCGCAGGTTGTCGCTCCCGAGCAAGCCGTGTTGCCTGGTCAGACTGCGCAGTCCGCGCAAGCTGTGCCGCCTGGGCAGACTGCTGCTCCCGAGCAAGCCGTGTTGCCTGGTCAGACTGCGCAGTCCGCGCAAGCTGCGCCGCCAGCGCAGACTACACAGCCCACGCAAGCTGCGCCGCATTTGAAGACCGCGCAGTCTGTGCCGCCTGGGCAGACCGCGCATTCTATGCCGCCCGCAGAGTATACGGCGCCGGAACAGATGACCGTAGCAGCGTACGCCCCTGTTTATGCGATAATGCCCGCGCTTATGTATAACAAAGAGCCTGAATATGAGCCGGAACCAGTTACAAAGCCGCTGTCCGCAGCGCCAGCGCCGGACACAGCGCCAGCGTTAGCTGCAGCGCCGTCCCCGTCAACCGCAGCGATGGCGCTGTCCGCAGCGCCGGAGCCCGTTGCGCCGCCGCCAGCCGAGTCGCAGCAAGCAATGGCGCCGTCCGCGCCGGTCGGCGGGGCGCTATACATCGGGCAACTGTTCGGCACATATCTAATGTTTGAGTGCGGCGGCTCGCTCGTACTGATAGATCAGCATGCGGCGCATGAGCGCATGCTCTTTGAACGCATAAAAAAGCAATATGAAAAAAGCGCCGTCTCGCGGCAAATGCTGCTCGAGTCCGTGACGGTCAGCCTCCTACCGGATGAAATGCTGTTTGTGCGCGAAAACAGGGCGTTCCTTGAAAAGGCCGGCTTCGTCTTTGAGGAGTTCGGGCGCGACGCGGTGATATTGCGCGAAGCGCCGCTTTATATGGAGCGAGTGGACATAAAAGAGTTTTTTCTGGACGCGTTGGAAATCGTCAGGCGGGATCGCCGCTTGGGAAAGGGCGCGGGCGAGTCGGCGGCCGCGAACGACCACGTTCTGTACCAAATAGCGTGCAAAGCGGCCGTAAAGGGGAACAGGCGCCTGTCGCATTCAGAAGCGGAGGCGCTGATGGGCGCCCTGGACGCGTTGCCAAAACCGCTGACATGCCCGCACGGCAGGCCGCTGGTGGTCACAATGACAAAAAAAGAACTGGACAAAAAATTTCGCCGCCTATAGTATCCCATATGACATCTATCAAAAATAAAAACCCAACGCATGACATCAGCAATGGTATTGGCCCGACGGCGCCGGAGTCGCCTGTTTGCGCTGACCCGAAAACTCCGGAGTCGCCTGTTTGCGTTGAGCCAACGGCGCCGGAGATACCCGTTGTCGTCGGCCCGACGGCATCGGGCAAAACGGAATTCGCAATCGATATGGCGATTGCTATCGGAGCAGAAATTGTATCCGCCGACTCCATGCAGGTATACCGGCACATGGACATCGGTACAGCCAAAGCCACGCCGCAAGCCCACAAGCGCGTGCCTCACCACATGATAGATGTCGTTGACCCATGCGTACGTTTCAGCGTCGCGGATTATCAAAAAATGGCGCATGCATGCATCGACAGTATTTTGCGCCGGGGCCGTAGGGTCGTAATCGTCGGCGGAACGGGATTGTACATATCGGCGCTGATAAACAACATCCGCTACCCTCCGCTCGCCTCGGATCCAGCCTATCGGGAGCGCCTTGGCCGCATGGCGCGGCAGTCGGGCAACGATAGCTTATATGCCGAGTTAAACGCGGTAGACGCGCAGGCAGCTTCCAGGATCCATAAAAACGATCTCAAAAGGATAATCAGGGCCTTGGAAGTCTACCACTGCACGGGCAGGACGATAAGCGAGCATGAGCGCCTCTCGCGCGTGGAACCGCCTTTATACCGCTACAGCTTGATCGGGCTGAACGTAGGGCGAGAGGAGCTGTACCGCAGGATAGACGCGCGCGTAGAGGACATGATAAAGAGTGGCCTGGTCGGGGAAGCCCGGATGCTGTACGATTTTTATGGAAAGTCGGGGACGGCGTCCCAAGCCATTGGCTACAAGGAACTGTTCAACTTTTTCGACGGCAATTGCACCCTGGCCGAAGCGGCGGCGCTCATCAAGCGCGAGACGCGGCGATACGCGAAGCGGCAGATGACATGGTTCCGATCCGTGCCGGGCATTAATTGGATAGACGCCCCAAACGAAGCGCAATAAAATTGCGCGTGCGATGCGCCGTAGAATTGCACGCGCGGCCATTATAATATACAGATTAATATACGCGCGGTAAAATAGCGCGCTCTTTAGAATTGTGTTGAATATTATTATCTGTTGTCATATAATTTGCGTACAGTCGCCGCGACAGCGGGATATGGCTGACAGGAGGGACGGACATTGAATAAACAGGCGCTTAATTTGCAAGATGTTTTTTTGAACCAGGTGCGCAGGGAAAAACTGGCTGTAACAGTTTACATGACTAACGGATATCAGTTAAAAGGTGTGGTAAGGGGGTTCGACAATTTTACGGTCGTCCTTGACTCCGACGGGAAGCAGCAGTTGATATACAAGCATGCTATATCGACCGTAAGCCCGCTAAAGCCGGTCAATATGATATTTAATGAAAACGCCGCGCCCGGAAAGGAGCCCGTCTGACGCGCGCATACGATGGCGGCGCGGAGGCTTATATTTTTCGAAAAATCCCGATCACCTTGCCTACGACAGTGCAGTTGTTCGTCGCGTATATCGGCGCGTAGCGTTCGTTTTCCGGCTGGAGCCTGATCCGGTTGTGCTCTTTGTAAAATGTTTTTACCGTCGCCTCGTCGCCGATAAGCGCGACGACAATCTCCCCGTTTTGCGCCGTTGGCTGGTGCCTGACCAATATATAGTCGCGGTCGTAAATGCCCGCGTTCACCATGCTGTCGCCTTCAACCTTTAACATGAATACATCGGCGCCATTTACAAAGAAAGACGGGACGGGGAACGTATATTCTATGTTCTCCTCCGCTAATATGGGCCTGCCGGCCGTCACTCGCCCAACAACGGGCACAAGGACCGTAGCGTCGCTCTCGCCCGCGCCAGCGCCTGCGCCGTAGGCCACTGCCGCCGCAGCCTTTCCCGCGCCGCCCTTTTTGACCGGGCGCGTAACGCGCAGGGTACGGGGCTTCGAGGGCGACTTTATGATTTTCCCTTCCTTTTCAAGGGCTTTCAAATATATGTGGACCGTGGAGGTGGATTTATACCCAAGGGCTTCGCATATTTCCCGGACAGAGGGGGGGTAGCCGTGCTCCTCTATATGCATATTCACATATTCCAGTACATAACCGATTTTTTGCTTTGTCTGTTCTCTCACAAGCGGCGCCCCCGTAACATTATGGCTTTCCAATGGACACCAGTATATCTTTACAATGTGAATTTGTCAAACATTTGTTTTATATTTAGCCAAAAAATGATACCTATAAAAGATAACATAAAAGATACTACAACGTTTGAGTAAAATTAGATTATTGACATAAGCGCCCGCCCTGCTGTATACTATTTTCACTTGTCGGGGTGTAGCTCAGTTTGGCTAGAGTGCTTGCTTGGGGTGCAAGAGGTCGCCTGTTCAAGTCAGGTCACTCCGACTTTCCCTTTCCGTCCGTCGGCACACAGGGGTGTGGTCAAATGGTATGACAGAGGTCTCCAAAACCTTTTGCGAGGGTTCGATTCCTTCCACCCCTGCTAACCCCATGTCTTTATATATAAACGTCACATTTTTGGGATGTCGCCAAGCTGGTAAGGCACCAGACTTTGACTCTGGCATGCGTAGGTTCGAGTCCTGCCATCCCAGTCGCAAAAAAAGCATACACACTGTGCGGGACGCCTAAGACGGGCGTCCCGGCGTATTTTATGGGGGGAGCATGAAAACTATTGGATTGATAGGGACCGGGAACATGGGCGCCGCCCTGGTTAAGGGCATGCTCAATATGAAGGCCACAGCCTCGGGCGACAAATTGGCAAGCGCCAATAAGTCGAACGACATTTCATCGGGCGACAAATTGGCGTGCGCCAATATTTCGGACGATATATTATCGTTCGAAATATTGGCGTATGATATAGACGCGCAAAAGCTTAATGCGTTTTGCAGCGCCACGGGGGCGCGGGCGGCCTCCGGCAACGCGGAGCTCGCAGGCGAAGCCGACATAGTGGTACTGGCCGTCAAGCCCGACGCCGCCCCGGGCGCGCTCAGGCAGGCGGCCGAGCGGCTCTCCGGGGACAAGCTGCTGATATCAATAGTCCTCGGGCTCTCCCTGGGCCGCATCGCGGAGCTGACCGAAGGGCGCGCTCGCTACGTGCGGTGCATGCCCAACACGCCCGCCTTGGTCAATGAGGGGATGACGTGCGTATCCATGGGCAGCGGGACGGACGGCGCGGACATTGAGCACGTCGCCGCCATTTTCGGCTCGGTCGGGAAAGTGGAGTTTATGCAAGAGAAGGACCTTGAAAAGGTCACAGCCCTTACCGGCAGCTCGCCCGCGTATATCTTCGTATTGATAGAGGCGATGGCGGACGCCGCTGTCCTGTCGGGGCTGCAGCGCGCCACGGCATACAAGCTCGCTTCGCAGGCAGTGCTGGGGTCGGCCAAAATGGTCCTTGAGACGGGCATGCACCCCGGAGCGTTAAAGGACATGGTCTGCTCCCCGGCGGGCAGCACCATCGAGGCCATTAGGGTGCTGGAGGGCAGGGGTTTCCGCAGCGCCGTCATAGAGGCCATGCGCGCATGCGACATACGCGCCGGCGAAATATCAAAGCAATGACTGCGTCGGCCAAGAGCGTCGACATATATACCGACGGCGCTTGTTCCGGCAACCCCGGCCCCGGCGGTTGGGCGGCTATTCTGATTTACCGAGGCCATGAAAAGGAAATTTTCGGCGCCGAGCCCGAGACGACCAACAACAGGATGGAGCTGCTAGCGGCCATACGCGCTCTTGAGTGCCTAAAAGAGCCTTGCTGCGTGAATCTTTATTCCGACAGCTCATACCTTGTCGACGCGTTTCTAAAAAAGTGGGTCCATAAATGGATGCGCAACGGCTGGCGCCTGTCCAACAACAAGGACATGGCCAAGAACGCCGATCTCTGGCAGGCCTTGATGGGCCTGGCGCAGGTTCATGACATCCGTTTTATCAAAGTGGCGGGGCATTCGGACAATATAAACAACAACAGGTGCGACAAGCTCGCGACTGCCGCCATCGAAAAACAAACAAAACAACAAATAGAAGCGGACTGACTGGTTTTTAACTAAGCGGTCATATGGCAGGGGCGCGGAGCGTCGAGGGCGACGCTCCCTACAAGGGCATTGGTTTCATTGCCGTATATGCTTGTACCATTATGTATGATATACAACGATATTGATCGACTGGGAACGCGGCGCTTCGCTCCGCAATCTCGCGCCGATTGCGGGTTATCTGTGGCCGGCGGCGATTTGCGCGAACTGCACGGCTACTTTTTGGAATACGCCGACCAGGACGGGGTCGAAATGCGTGCCGCTCCCCATGGCAATGATGCGCTCGGCTTCCGCGCAAGAAACCGGCCTCCTATATGGACGCGGCGATATCAGCGCGTCGTACACGTCCACAATCGCCATGAGCCTGCCCTCCAGCGGGATATCTTCGCCGCGCAGGCCGACCGGGTAGCCCGTGCCGTCCCATTTTTCATGGTGCGTCCCCGCGATGGCCCGCGCGTGGCGCATGAATGTATCATGTGCCAGGCCCAGCTCGATTTTGCGGAGCGTATCCACGCCTGCGAACGGGTGCTTCTTCATTTCATTGAACTCGTCGATCGACAGCTTGCTCGGCTTATTGAGTATCTTGTCGCTGATCGACAGCTTACCCACGTCGTGGAGCTGGGCCGACGAGTAAATATAGTCCAGGTTCCAGGTCGATATCTCGTCACTGTATATGTCGTCCGCGATCAATTGGTTGAGGAGCAGTTCAAGGTATTTATGCGTCCTGTTCACATGGCCGTCCGCCGTGCCGCCGCGCAGTTCCGCCAGCTCGGCGAGCACGTTCAACACCGAGTTCTGGATGTCGACGACCTGTTTGTTGTTCTTGCGCTCAATGTCTTTTATATTACATTTAAAGTTGTTCAGCTCGTTGCGCTGGGAGACGACGGCCAGCGCGTTCTCTATGCGTTTAGTCAGTATGGGCGCGGTAAACGGTTTCGTTATGAAGTCCAGCGCCCCCAGCGAGAGCCCCTCTAGCTCTGCCTCCGCGTCGCTTGCCGCCGTTAGAAAAATCACCGGTATGTCCATGAACCTCGGGTCGTCGTTGAGCATGCGCATGGCTTCATACCCGTTCATTTCCGGCATTTCGATGTCCAGCAGGATCAGGTCGGGCACGACATTGTATAAGAGATCAAACAGTTTATGCGCCGACTGCGCCGGGTAGACATTGTAGTAGTCCTTTAGCATGCTCTTGCCTATAGCCAAGTCGACATTGTTGTCGTCGACGAGAAAAATCGTGTGTCGTCTATCCATTTTAAACGGCATTCGCTGTCTGCGCACAAAAAGCACAATGAAAATGAATGGCGTCGCGCCACAGCTCTACCCTTTCTATAATATTCACATATGCTCCATTGCCCCATTTAAGGCTGCGCCAGGTTGTCGCCCACATTTCCCCTATATAGGATTTATACCCTGACAAAAGGCAAAATAACATAGAATAATGACTTATTGACTTTCAGTGACAAGTAATCGGATTGCAAATGGATTACATGCGAATTACATTATTGCATTTGTTATTGCATATTTTCGCATGTATCAAATGCGGTTTTCAAATGCTCTGTGCAGATGGTGCGCACGATCTTGTCATTGCTTTGCCTTAGTGATATCATCAACACCGAGCGAGGGGAGCATTGTGGTATCGTTAGCGTGAACATATCAAGAGCATTTGTGAAATTCATGAACGAAAGAGGGGTATACGCATGATACAAGATATAGGGCCTCATAAACTTGACAACAGTTTTAACCCAAGGCCGCCGCGTGAGGGCGATTATATTTTAATATACGGCGACGAAAAGGTCATGATGTGTGCAGGCGAGGGCGAGGGCGGCAGCGGCGCAGGCGGCGGAGGGAGAGCGGGAACGAGCGGCGCTGGCGCTGGTGGCGGTGTGGGAGCGGGAACGAGCGGCGGCGGTGGTGCTGGCGCTGGTGGTATTGGTGCTGGTAGCGTTGGTAGTACTGGCGCTGGCGCTGGTGGCGTTAGTGGTACTGGTGCTGGCGGCGCTGGTGGCGTTAGTGGTACTGGTGCTGGCGGCGCTGGTGGCGCCGGCGCGCTTGCGGCAAGCAGCCTTTTGCTGCCGCGCTATGAGCAACTGGAAAGCCTCGCGCCGAGCGCCCTCGATGGGGGAGGGCCCTTATATTTGTTCAACATCGACGCGAACGCGTTTTACTATACTGCGTCCGGCACCCTGGCGGAAGACGAGCTGCGGCGGTTTACCCCCATGCCCATGGGCTCTTTCCGCACGTACGGCGTTAAATGGCAGGCGTTTGCAGGCATCACCGCATGCCACCTCGCCGGATGGTACGAACGTCGCAGGCTGTGCGGCAAATGCGGCGAGGTCACGAAGCAAAGCACAAAAGAGCGCATGCTCGAATGCCCCGGCTGCGGTGCGATGTACTACCCGCGCATATCGCCGGCCGTCATTGTCGGCGTCACCGACGGGAGCCGCCTGCTGCTCACGCGCTACGCAAACAGGCCGGGTACCAATTTTGCATTGATTGCGGGCTTTTGCGAAATAGGCGAATCGGTTGAAGACACTGTGCGTCGCGAGGTCATGGAAGAAGTTGGCGTGCGCGTCGCCAATATCCGTTTCTACAAAAGCCAGCCCTGGGGATTCTCCGGCAGCCTGTTGATGGGCTTTTACTGCGATCTGGAGGGGAGCGACGCCATCACGCTCGATCGCAACGAACTCGCGGTCGCCGAATGGGTCGACAGGGGCGATATCGCGGTCACGGACACCTCCATAAGCCTTACCAGCGAGATGATCGAGACGTTCCGGCGAGGCTCGGACATTTGACGCGGCACATGTTTTTTTACGCTTTATGCTGTTTTTTTAACCTGGTTTTAGCTATGAAAATATAGGGTATAAAGCAGATGTAAGTCATGGAACGCAAAAAATATTTAGTGAATGTTCAGTAGTTTTATCATATATGGAACGGGTTGATTTGATTTGCTAAACGGCATTATTTGCGGCATTACAGACGCCTGCATTGGCGGTTTGTTAATAATAAAAGCGTCGGGCGCGCGGGGCGGGCGGCGCTTGAATATGGGACCCGTATACGATACACGCATCGAGGGAGCGACATAAAATGGGTTCATTGGAAAAACGATATGCCGAGGCATTGCTATCGCTCGCGGACAACGTGGAGCAGGCGGACGTAGTAGGTTCCGCTTTGAGCGTGCTGGGGCGGTTGTATCAGAAGAATTCGGAATTCCGAAACTTTATACTGAACCCTGTCATTTCCAAGCATGTCAGGGGCGAAACCCTGCTTGGCGTATTGGAAATGCTGGGATATATCAAAAACGCAGGCGGCATGGCCGGCGACATGGCCGGCGAAATAGCTGATGGCGGGGCATGCGGCGGCGAGGCTGTCGACCTGGCCGGTGGTAGGGAACTCGGCGGCGAGACCGTCGAATTGGCTAGTGGAGAGGCATGTGATGACGAGGCCGTCGACCTGGCCGATAGTGGGGCATGCGATGGCGAGGCCGGCAGTGCGGCCAGTGTCTCGAGCAACAGCGCGGCGGCGTCCATGATTAACGCAGGCGTCCTGCTTTTGCGTTTTTTACAGTTGCTGCTGGACAAAGGGCGCCTGGCGTTCCTGCCGAACATAGCCGAGGAATATAACAGCATCAAAGCCAAGCACCGCATGGCCCTCCGCATCGTTGCGCGCTCCTCCGAACCGCTGGACCCGGATAAGCTCTTTGAGCTGCGGGAAAAGTACAGGTTGCAATACGGCTCCCAGGCCGCAGAGATTGACAATGTGGTCGTGCCGTCCCTATACGGAGGGCTCAGCGTACAGATAGGCGGCATGCGCGTGGACGACACGCTGTACGGCAGGCTGGCTGCGCTGGCCCGCGCCGTGGCGGGCGGCGCTGTAAAACAGTCGGTAGAAGCCGGGTAAATGCAGCCGTAAATACAGCGCTCTTGTAAATTTCCCATTTTTCATAGATAATGATTGTATGGGAAACATCAACCCGCAAATATTGATAATGCTGTACAGGCTGCCCGTGCTGCTGATTTCTTTTATGACGCACGAGCTGGCGCACGCGCTTGTGGCGTACCGCTGCGGCGACACGACAGCCAAAGACGCGGGGCGGATAAGTTTTAACCCGCTCCGGCACATCGATCCCTTCGGCGCGCTGATGCTGTTGATAGCGGGCTTTGGCTGGGCAAAGCCCGTGCCCATCAATCCCGAAAAATTCAAAAACAAAAAGGCCGGGATAATGCTGACAAGCATCGCGGGGCCTTTTTCGAACATCATCCTCGCCACGCTGTTCTACATCGTTTACAGCGTGTACTACGTGAAGGCGCGCCCGGCGCCGTTCATGCCGTTTACGAGCAACGCGCTGGTGGCGGTGGCGATTTTATACCAATTTTACGCAGTCAATATATCGCTCGCGGCGTTCAACCTGATCCCCATCCCGCCGCTTGACGGTTCCAAGGTTCTATTTTCGCTGCTTCCGGAGGAAATATATTACAAATATATATTGCGTTACGAGCGCTACGGCATGATTGTCTTAATGGCGCTGTCGTTCAGCGGGTACCTGATGGTCGTCCTCGGCCCGGTCATCGATTTTATATTGATGTTCATAGAAACGGTCACAAAACCAATTATCGCATATTTGTTATAAATGCGGGCGGTAAATGGTCGCCCGGCAATCACATTTTAGGAGGCTACGAATCGATGGACAACGAAAATAATAAACCCAGCGAAAAAGTGGAGCAAGCGGTTGAATGCTTCAAGCGCGAAGGTGGGTACAACTGCGCGCAGTCCATATTTGCGACATACAGCGAGGCGTTCGGCATCGACAGGGACATGGCCTTTAAGCTGTCCTGCGGGCTGGGCGGCGGCATGGGCAAGACCGGCCAGGCGTGCGGCGCCGTGTCCGGGGCTGTGCTGGCCCTCGGGCTGAAATACGGCAGGTACCTGCCCGAGGACAGGGTATCGAAAGAGCACACATACTCGCTGGTGCAGGAATTTGAAAAAATGTTTATAGAGCGCAACGGCTCGATCAAATGCGACGAGTTGCTGGGCTTTGAGATGCGCACGGCGGACAGGGACACAGTAAAAGAAATAACGAAGCAGCGCTGCCCACGCTTTGTACAGGACGCCGCAGAGATATTGGAAACTTTTTTGGAATGAACATGTATGCGGGTTTGTAAAATATACATCCGGCACGCAGTGCGGCGCACGGCGCGATGGGTGGCACTATAGGCAGCACTATTGGCGGCGTGACGGGCGGCGCGAAGGACAGCGCGACGGGCGGAACTATGAGCGGCGCGATGAAGACTTCGCACCCTACTATTATGAAAGTCGTCGGTTCGGGGAAGCGCGGTTCCCCTCACCTTACGAGCGTGAAACGCCCGCACGGCGCGTTGCGCCGCGATAGTGTCCACGACTCCATACTTTCGTGCCATGTTGGTGGCGGCACCGTCGTGACCACTATTACATAGGGATTTGTAGGGCGCGGCGTCATCACTGCGCCGCTGTTTTGCGTAAACCTGTACCATATCCATATCTGTAAATTCATACAAAATTACGCACCTTCATAAAAGACGGCGCAAACAATGCCGATATATGTTGTGAGGGTTTTTTTGCGTTGTGCGCCGGTATCGCTATTATGCAGCCATTATGCCCATTATTGGCGGGCATAATAGGCGGGCATAATAAATGGTTATGTATGATGGCTATATTTATTAGCTATTTTAATTAGTTATATTTTATGGCCATTTTATGCCTGTGCTGGCCGGTGTATGGCAAATTAGCAAAGCCCTGGGTTGGTGGATATATATGAGTGCAAACCGGGCGCTGTGCGCTTTTGCTGCTTTATTTGTGTTCGTTGCGATGTTTATGCTGAGCGTATTGGGCGGCGGTGGCGCGCCTGCCGTCGCAGCCGCATCGGGCGGCGGCTACGCGACAGAGGCTGTGTACTTGACGGTGTCCGGCTCGTCGTCGGTGCGGATAAACTGGCCGGAATACGCGAGTTCGGGCTATGCGTATGTCGTGCAGGTCAAAGAGGACGAGGGCGGCTTCGAAGCGGTGGCCGAGCTGTCGCGGACGATTACAGCATATGAGTACAGCGGCGTCAGGGCGCAGTCCGTCTATGTGTTCCGCATAATGCTGCGCGAGCTGCGGACGGGGCGCGACGACGCATATTATAACGAGATTATTTATAAGCCGTCGGGCGCGCCGCTGGCGCCGACGACGCCCTCGCTGGTCCAGGTCTCGCCGACGGAGACGTTCATATCGTGGGTCTATGCCGAGGGCGCGGCGTATGAGACGGAGATAGAGCGGCGCCGCGACGGCGAGGCGGACTTTTCGGGGCTCGCCCTGGTCCCAGCAGGCGTGAACCGCTACACGGACGCGTCCGTGGAGCCCAATACGCTTTACAGGTACCGCATCCGGGCCAGATACGGCGTCGCTGTATATTCGCCCTATGTGGAGGCCAGCGTGCGCTCGGCGATAGAGACGCCGCAGATCACCAGCATCTATGCCGCGTCCCCATCGACTGTGTACGTGTCGTGGACGGCGTCCGCCGACGCCTCGCGCTATACGCTGGAGCGGAAGCGGAAGGGCGACTTGGAATTTTCCATCGTGACGTCCTCGGCACGGGACCGCACATACTACACTGACAGCGGCGTCTTGCCGGGGGAGCGCTACTATTACCGCGTCAAAGCCGTGAGCCAGAACGGTTCCGAGTCGCTGTATTCGGACGAAGCCGAAGTGACCGCCGCGTATATTGACATATCGCAGACCATTTCAGCAGTCGCGACCGGCGACTACAGGGTAGAGCTTTCATGGTCGGACCTAGGGGACAAGGAGTCCACATACGAGATATGGCGCTACGACGAGCAGTATTCGGCCTGGACGCTGCTCGACACCACGGAGCGCAATGCCGTTAGCTATGTCGACGCCCGCGTCGGGCCGGGGGAAAGGTACGTGTACAGGATACGGGCGCGCTCGGCGGTATATGACAGCGTGTCGCAGTTTTCGGCCGAAACATACACGGAAACGGTGTTCATCAACGCGCCGACGGGGCTGAGGCAGACGAGCGCGCGCGGCACTGTGGTGAACCTTGCGTGGAGGGACAACTCCAGCAATGAGAGCGCGTTTTACGTCGAGCGTCGCAGCGGGCTTACGGGGCAGTGGTACAGGCTGGCCACCACCGGGCCGAACGTGACGGAGCGGACGGGGCTGTCCGCCACCGCCAACACGGCCTGGTATTTCCGCGTGGGCGCCTATTCGTCGGAGTACCGCTCGGTGGCCTACAGCGAGCCGATGCTGGCGGACAATGGCTTTGAGATGAGCTTCCGGGGCAGCTCGTACCGGACGGACGGCGACGCGGCGTTAAGCGCAGGCGGCAGCGGCGGCATGGCAGGCGGCGGCGGCGGAAGCGGCAGCGGCAGCGGCGCATCCGGCAGTGGCGTCGGGGAGCTGCAGCTCGATTCGTATGTCGTGGGCGAGCTGGCCAGGCTGGGCGTCGTCGCGTCCGACAGGGGCGTCGTCGTGGGGGGCGGCGAGCCGGTCACGCGCGGCGAGTTTGTGGCAATGCTGGTCCGCGCCCTGAGCGTCGGCGGGGCGCCGGTGGGCTCGTTCGGCGACGTGAAGCAGGGCCACCCATTTTACGCGGAAATCATGCAGGCCTCGCGCCTGGGTTTCGTGAGAGCGGAGTCCGGGGACCTGTTTTTTCCGGATCGCATCATAACGCGCGCCGAGATGATTGTGTTTGTGTTCGAGAGCCTGCTCGCGTACGGCGTACCGCTGCCGCCGCACGGCGTCAACGCCCTGCGCCCTTTCCCGGACAGGGGCGACGTGCCGGAGTCGATAATAGCGCAGACGCGGGCCGTGTTTGGCGAGCGGATCATGATTGGGATAGGGACGGGCGCGGGCAGGGTCATCGGCGCCGAGCGCGAATCGACGCGCGAACAGGCCGCGCTGGTGATATATAGGTATATTAAATGGCTGGACGCGCACAGCGCGTAGCTTACTATGGCAGGAACCGAAGGGGATGTATTGGCATGCAGGGAAATAACACCAATGGGCGGCGCTTTGCCCGCCCGCGCTTTTATACGTTTGTGGCATTTTTACTGGCGGTCTGCCTGCTGGCGCCGACGCTGGCGCCGGCATTGTTTTGGCACGGCGCCCACGCTGCCTCGCCAGTGGTTTCCGTGAGGAACTACATAGAGCGCGCGGGCGGCACGGCTGTCGGCCTGCGCGTCGAGTGGAGCAGCCCGTCGCTCGCCGACATAAAAACGGCGCGCGCGGTCTGGGTGGATCGGCGGGCGGACGGGAGCCCCGAGCAAAAATACATTGACATAAACGCGACGCCCATACTGGACGCGGCCGGCAACCCGACCGGGGGCTACAGGGATCTGACGCCTGTAACGCTGTCGGTGCGCGACTGCGAATTTAAGTACGACATCCTCTACCAGATCAATATCCTGCTGTACGATGGCGTGGACGCGGTCACGGGCGGCCCGGACGGCTCGGTCGTGTACAATGTGGAGACCGTGTTCATGCTGGGCATCAGCGTCGGCGCCGAGGGCGTGATCAACGACAAAGTCCGCGAGGCCCGCCCCGGCGCGAAAGAAACCGGGTACAGCCCTGCACTGGCCGCTTCGTTCAAAATCCCGCGCGTTTATGTGAACGCGGCGGCGGACGGCGGCCCGTACGCGGTGCACCCGAACGGCGCCTTCATGCGTATTTTCGGCGGCGACCCGGGCGACCCCTCCAATGTCGGCTACCAAGCGGCGCTCGGCGCCGTAAGGCGGCTCCGGCCCGGCATAGACGAGCTGAACCTCGTCCTCGGCCTGGAAAACCTGATCGTACTGACAAACCTGTACGTCCCGCTCAACGAAATCAGGCTCTACTGGGACCAAGCGGAGAGCGCGTACATGGCGGAAGTGGACTTTCGCGGGGGCGAGATTTACAGGGCCGCAGTAGCGGACAGCGGCGCGGCCTCCGACGACTGGCGCAGGGTATATCTGTCCGGCAGGGTCGACGCCGACGCGCTGATGCCGGACGACGCGGAGTGGGGCGTAATCGGCCTGAACCAGAACCTGATGGACGGCATTATCCCGCCCGAAATACTAGGCGGCGACAGCTTCGCGTCCGTGATGCGCTTCAAGGATATGTACCCCGGGTCGATTTACCGGCTGCACGCGGAGATGCAATACATGGCCGGCGGCGCCGAGGTGATGGAGATAGTGGGCAGCGGCTTTGAGATAGTGGGCGAGCGCCCCTCCGTGGACGCAGAGACGGCGCTGCGCATTATTATTACGAAAGTAACGGACGAGTATGTGAAAGTCGAGGTATTCCGGATAAACCTGGGCAATGACTTTGTCTCCGACAACGGCTACAAGGTGACGGGGACGCCCGAGACGTCGTCGGCGTTCGGGCCGGAAATGGAGGTTGTCGTCAACGACTTCCACGACGCGCCCGCGAGCCTGCAGGTGTACATGAGGGTCACCAACCCCACGGTCCGTTATTATTTTCAGGCCATATACACGCACGCGGGCATGGACGGCAGGCCTGTGTCCGCGAGGATACCGTACATACTCCAGGACTCCGGGGACAATGTCCCCATTATGCCCAAAGGGCTCGTTGTCGAAAGGCTGGAGTACGATCCGGTCCGGCGGATGACGGACGTGACGGTGAGCTGGGACCGCCCGGCCAACTGGGTCACTGCGACGTCGAACGACATCTATATAGAATTTGATTTGAACACATCGCATGTCAACCAGGACGCCGCGACTGAACTGGTGGACGGCGAGGGCGGCGTCCACGGCATTTTCGCTCCCATGTTTCGGACAGTGCTGGCCATCAGGCGCGAGGAGATACAGTCCCCGTCGGCGGGGCGGCTGAGCTACACCTTTAAGGGCGACGAGCTGTTCAACGTCGTATACGGCGCTGCGCCGGCGTATCCGCCCCCGCCAGTCCCTATCGCGCCTGACAGCCTCTACGACGCGCTATTTTGGGACGACGAAATGGAGAAGGGGAGAGCACCCATATACACAGGGCAGTATCCGTCGCATCTTTTACCCAACACGCGCTACTTCCTGACGCTGCGTTCGGTGCTGTGGATGGACGATGCGGGCGTGTCCGTAAGGACGGAGTCCAACGCGTCCTCGGCGGTGGCGTTCACGACGTACCCGACAGTGTACGAAGTGCCGCTCCCGTTCAGCTTCGCCGTCACGGCCAATCCGCCGCCGCTGCCGCCGGACTATGAAAACTCGGTGAGCCTACAAAATAGCGCCGTGGACTGGCACTACGCGTCCGCCGTGTACAACCCGGCCATACCAGTGCACTACGAGCTGTACATCAGCGACAGAGCGGACGACCCGAAGCCTCAGTTGGCCGGCGTGACGCACTTCAACGCGGACGGCACGCCGTTCGCATCCTGGGCCGCCGACGCGGGCTGGGGCGGCGGCATGCGGCTCCCGCCGTACGACGCGTCGTCCCCGGCGGGGCTGGCAGGGGCGCTGATCGCGGGTCGGATGGCTGCGGGGCTGTCCGGCGGCAGTGTCAACTGGGACGAATTGAAATACTATGACGGCGAAAAACTGCAGCCGAACAAAATTTATTATTTCTGGATCAGGACGTATATAATTGAGGAACACATAATAAACGGGGCTACTGTGAGACCCTTAAACGGCGTCAAAGCGTTCTCCATCATGCTGTCGGCCACCACGCCGCCGTGGCCGCAGGGCTATGACGACGATTATATGCGGCGCATCGCGCCCGTGGATTTTGACATCGCAAAGGACGCGGCGGGCAACCTCATGATCACAGGCGAGAGCGCGACGTTCGAATGGACGCCGACGGCGCCGGACGCGGTGTACGAGTTGGTCATTACCTCTGTGCGCGACGTCAATGGTTTTTTCATGCCGGGCGGTTCGGGGCTGCTGTTCGGCGACCCCGCGCTGACGCAGGGGCTCGATTTCATGTACGAGAGCTTCATCGGCGAGTTTTCGGGCGACGACGGCAGGGCGCCAGGCAGGCGGCTGCTGCTCGACCCGCTGCAGGCCGGGGCCGGGGGCACGGGCGGTACAAGCGGCAGCGGGGGCACGAGTGGCACAAGCGGCGCCATCCGGGGGTTCTACTGGGATCCCGCGTCGGGCAAGTTTTCGTACACGATAGATCGCTGGCTCTTCCCGAACAGTTTATACTATGTCAGCCTGCGCGCCGTATCGCGCGATCCGGACCCGAACGATCTGCAAAACGGCATAAGCCCGCCCGACCCCAGGCGTCCCGTCTTTTACACCGTGTTCAATAACACAAGCCCGTTCGTCACAGTCCCGCTGACGACGCTGCTGTTGGACGCGCCGTTCGGCTTAAAGACAATCGTTGGCGCGGAAATCGGGTTCGCGTTCACCGACAAAGAGGCCAACCCGGCTGCGGATTACCGCATCTACATGCGCGGCCCCGGGCAGTCCGACTACATGTTGGTCGGCGGCTCGCAGGGGTCGATCGTCAAGGACAATGGCGTCGTATACGGCAGGGTGTCGAACCTGGATTTTGGCGAGCGCTACGATATACGCGTGACGCGCGGCCTCCAGTCCCCGGAGCAAGTCTATCAGATGTTCGAACTGGCGCCCAGGGACCCGTACAACAGCGTCCAGGTGGAATGGCTCGGGACCGCGACCTGGCCCAACGACGCGTTTTTGCGGTATCAGGTGGCGATCATATCGCAGACCGAGCTGGAGGGGCTGCCGCCCGACGAAGTCGAATACTATGAGCTGTCCGACCTGCACCTCGCACCTTCACGTTATGTAGTGGACGGGAAGGAGTACCCCTACGAAATATACGAAAACGCCCAGACGCTAAACATGGACGGCATTATGGCGTACCGCGCTACAATCCTCTCGAAGCCGACGCGCCTCAGGGACGGCAGCGTGGCGCAGCGCCCGCTGCAGCCCAACATGCGCTACTACATAAAGGTGCGCACCCGGAAAATATCGCGCGACGACGCGAGCCTGAGCGCATTTTCGCGGTTCACGGGGCCGGTTGAGGCCAGGACGGACTTTTTGCAAAGCTCGCAGGACGAGATAGAGGAACAGCGGCGGCTGGAGGACAACCTGATGGACAAGCTCGCCGAATACGAGCGCGAGACGTTCTACATCGCGGATGCGGGCGACATGGCGCAGGGTAAGTTTTTACTGAAGGAAGACAAGATTGTAGGGATGATCAAGACCTCGGCCAGCGCGGGTTACCTCATCGACGTCAGCGAGAACCTGAAGCGCGCCGCCGCCGATACGCTGTATGTCCCCGGCGGCATCCTGCTCGCGCTGCAGGAGTATGACAAGACGCTGACGATCCGCCTGGAGGGCGTGGAATATACATTTGCGAGGAACACCATCGACCTGCGCTATGAGAAGGTATATCAGGACTTGGCTGCGAGGGCCGGTACGCGGGAGTTCCTGGTCCGCCTGCGAGAGAGCAGGGCGCCATTCGGGGGAGCGGGCGCGGGATCGGGCGCGGGTGCAGCCGCGCCGGTCGGGAACGAGGGCATAACGGCCATGCACCGGCTGGAGGCCTCTGTTATTGCGTCCAACCGCTCGTATGGGAACATAGCCAATATCGTAAATGAATACATATACAATGAGCGGACGGGGCTTGTAAACCAGAAGCTGGCGGCGCTGACGCTGAACACGGAGGCGCCGGGCAGCGCCGCAGGCGCAAGGGCGGGTGCGGGCGCGGGAGCGGCCATAGGCAGTGGAGCAAGCGCCTCCCCGTACGAGACGGAAGAGGCGCAGAACCGGGAGCGGAACGCGGAGCAGGCCAAAAGGGAAGCGAATGACGCGTATGTGCAGGAGCTGGCCAACGACATCAAGAGCCAGGCGTCATACCTGATAGGCGACGTGCTGGAGGGCCGGAACGGCTACAGGTCACTGGTGGCGGACGTCGTCAATGTGACTGACTTCAACGCCCCGCTCGTGGTCACGCTGTTCTACGCCCAGGCCCGGCGGAACGGGAGGGTAAGCCCGTTCATTTCATATGACTCAAAAGAATGGTTCAAGCTTACGCAGAGCATCGCCGAGCGGCCCAACTCCATTTCATTCGAGGCCATATCCCCCGGCCATTTTTCGGCGGTGCTGGCGGCTGTCTCGACGGCGGGCGCGCCCGAAGGCTCGGGCGAAGAGGCTGCGCTCTTAGCGGTAGCGTCGCGCTTTGACCTGTCCGACATATTCACGGGCATAGACAGGGAGTTCCAGCCCGCCCTACCCGTGCTGAACCGAGAAGCGGTGCTGCTCTATGAGCGCGTGCTGGGGCTGGAAGGCGAGACATTCGGCATGAATATATCGCAGAAGATCGCGGCGCTCGGGCTATCGGACATAGTCCGGCCGGGCACGCAGAACGCGCAGATGGATCGCCAGCGCGCGGCGGCGTTGTTGCACAGGTTGTATGCGGGGACGCTGGGCCTTGGCGGCGGGGCCAACAGAGGCGGCGGCGGCGCTGCAGGCGGCGCCAGCTCTGCAGGTGCTGGCGTCTCCGGCACGAGCGCGGATCTGGCCCGCAAAATTGCCGACGCCCAGGCAATCGACGCCCAATATGTCGCGTCGGTGGAATTTTGCGTCGGCAGGGGGCTGCTCAAGCTCACAAACGGGCGCTTCGAGCCGACCCGCCCGGTAACGAGGGCGGAGCTGATTAGCGGTCTCGCGGCTATTTTAACCGATGGCCGCTGACCTGCCCGCACCAGGGAGCGGGCGGTTATGGAATCCGCCCCTAAAGGCGCCTGAACACACCCCTACCTAGGATGAAAGGATAGATGCGCCCCATGCAAAAACATAAAACCGTTATATCGACGCTACTGTGCGCCGTATTCATTTTCGCCTTATTCGCGCCGGCGCTGTATGCGGCCACGGTGTCGCCCATGCCCGGCGCGCCCGGCGCGCTGACGGGGCTGTCGACGAAGCCCGGTTCCATCGCACTCGACAACGCCAGGGGGCGGGCAAGCATAACGTTCACCCACGACGCGCCTGCGGCGGGTTCGCTGGCCCCTCTCTACCCCTCCGACCCGACGTCCTACGGCGCGCGCTACACCGCGCGCATCGCCAAATACTATTTTGACGAGCACAACAAAGGCTACAGGGGCAAACTGCCCGCCCGGACGTTTGAGGACAGGCGCGACAGCGACTTCAAGCCCGACGGCCCCTTCACGGTCTCCGACCTGCCCTCCGGGGTCATATTCGACGTCTACGCGACCAACTACATGGAATACGAGGTGTACCCGCTGGCCGGTTCGGGGCAGCGCTCCTCCGGCAGGACGTCAGAGTCGCAGCCGTCCAACCCCGCGCTGGTATTCACAGGCGTGCAGCTCGACGCCCAGCTCGTCGCGTTCGACCAGGTGCGGCTGATATGGGACGACATTTGGTACAACGACAGAAGGATATACGGCTATACCCTCAATATATACACGAGCGGCGACGCGGACTCGCGGGTGCTGCAGGGCTCCATCCCAATATACCAGAGCCAGATAGGCCAGTCCGGCCTCGTCACGGCCAACGAGGGGACGGGGAAGCTGGAATACATCTACAACGTACCGTACGCCGGCAGGGTGTACAGCTTTGAAGTCGTGCCGGTGCTGGGCGACATACCGGGCCTGATAGCGCCGGAACGGAACGGCGTCGTCACCATAGCGTCGCGCATAGCCGTCGTCGCGACCAAGCTGTTTGAGGATCCGGTGGACGACCTTATCACATGGGAGATCAACTGGAGCAACGTGACCGCGGGCATGGGCAGCGACCGCCGCTACACGGCGATCTACACGCTGAGCAAAATGGGTGGCGGGGTGTCGTACCAGGTGCTGCAGGTCATCAACAACCTCACTTCAACCATACTCGTCACCCCGCGCGATCCCAACGATCCCGAAAACATGAACGCGGTATATGAAATCACTGCGATTGTGTACGCCGACGGGGAGGAGCTGTATGTGGGGGCCGACATGGTCACCATCACATCGGGGCCATTTACGCTCCGTGAGAGCGAAACCCCTTATACGCCGCAGGCGCCCAATCTGGTGCTGGAGGGCGTCGAAACCGATCCGCCGCCTGCGAGCGCGTCTCTGTGGTGGAACATCCCAAAGCAAGTGTCCGACCCCGACAGGAACGATCTGGATGTGAGCTACGAGATATTCCTGTTCGACGACCCCGCGCAGATCGGCGTCCTCTCCGACCCGGACACGGCGATGAATTTGGCGCCGAATTTTACTGAAGACGGGGCGTGGCTGCAGCAGGCTCCGTCCAAGGCCGGGAACGAGTTAGGCTACATATTTTCGATAGGCAGCCTCGCGCCCAATACGACGTACTATGCGGCGGTCCGCGCGGTCAAGACGTTTGTCGACGTTGTGAACATGAGTTTTATCAAACGCTACTCGAACATATCATATGTCGTATTCACGACGCCCCCGTCCGGGCCGTTCGGGCAGCCCCCGGCGCCGACGGCATTCGAGCTGATCAAAGAATCGGTTACCACGACGACGGCGGATTTCAATGTCATGACCATATGGTACGAGCAGCGCCTTGAGCAGAGCGGCGGTACAGGCGGCGGAACAGCGCCCGGGGCGGTAGATGGCGAGTGGGTATGGCAGCCGGGCTACGATCCGGGCGGAGAGCCCCTGCCCGTCGACTACCGCAAGCTGTCCTTTGAGGCGGGCGATCAGATATATCTTTATTATGCGGTATATGAGCCGGGCATGGATCCGGAAAAGCCGGAGCTGCTGCCATCGGGCAATTACCAAATCGCGACTATTGCAAGCGTCGACGAACGCTTCCCGGCGCTGCGGATCCCCGTGGCGGGGCTGACGCCCAACACCATATACATCTTCTGGGCCCGCGCGGCGCGCCCCGGCCAGCTCATGAGCTACCCATCAAAGACTATATTGGTGACCACGCCGCCCGATCCGAACACGGAATTAGAGACGCCGGTCTCGCCGGATTTTGACATCATGTTCGTAGGCGACGTTTACGTCGATCTCATATGGGAAATGAAGCCGGGCTATTATTACAGCATACAGTATGCGCTATCTGAGGATTTTGGCGGCGCGGGCGTGACGGAAATTCGCACGTCGACGGCCGACATCATAGCAAGCGGCGTGGGGTTCTACAGGGTCTTTGGCCTTACGCCCGACACGCTCTATTATTTCCGCGTCAGGGCCGAGGTGTCCGACCCCCTCACGGGCCAGTCAAAAATATCGGCATGGAGCGATTCCAAGCCCGTGCGCACCCGTCCGCCCATGCCGCCAGCCGCCCCTTCGGGCTTTGGCATAAAACCCGGAGCTGGCGCCATCACCGAAAGCAGCATTTTTTACGAGTGGCATCAAATTTCGGGGCTGATATATATTCTCGAATACTCGCGCGAGACGATGATTGGCGCGGGCGCGGGCGCGGCTGCCAACGCGAGCGAAATCGACGTGGGCGCCGTCAACGAGTACAACCTGACGGGGCTTTTGTCCAACCACCGCTACTACGCCAGGCTCTATGCGTTTGACCCTTCGACGGGGCTGCGCTCCGCCCCCACGTACATCGTCGGGGCGCGGACGCTGCGCAGCGACTCCGACTATGACGGGAATGTGGACATAACCATGCCGCTGACGGGCGAATTTGTGAAAATAGACGCGTTTGCGATCGAAGGGGTATGGCATGTTAAAATTCTCGGTACAGACGCGGACCGCTTGGCGGAGCGCATCCTCACAGACACCTACCTCGACTACGTGATCGACCTGTCGAAGCCGCCCAGGCACACGCACACCATTAACATCACCGCCGAGGGCAAGGTGTTTGCTAGCCTGAGCGAAATGCGCGAGAACCTGGAGATCATGCTGTCGGACAAGTCGTTCGTCGTCCGCCCGAATATGCTCTCGCCCAGGCTTGCGGCGTCTCCGGCGGCGCGGCGCGTAGTCGCGTACCGATACGAGATACTGATTGGGCTGGAGGGCGGCGCGGGGTACGTCAAGCCGGGCGGCATGAATCTCAAAACATCGGCGTCGGGCTTCGAGGTGAATGTGCTGGACGGCGGCGTGCGCTACCCGATAACCGGCGCGTTCGGCAAGGGGGTTTGGGTGGTCGTGCCGTTCACCGGCGCCGCCTGGTATACTGCGGGCGTCACGCAGGGCGTGTATGTTGGCCCGGACGGGGAGTGGCAGCGGCTTGCTGCGTCCGTGGACTTTAACCCCGACACGCGAAGGGGGCGCATTATATTCGAGCACGACAAGCCCGGCAGCTATATCGCGGTCGATCTGGGCGGGCGCGGCCTGTTCACGGACGTGAGCGGTGGCGGCTATGCCGAATATATCAATAAATTGGGCGCGCTGGGTTACACCGACGCGCGCGCGGGCTCGGCGTTCAGGCCGGGCGCCGCCGTGACGCCGGCCGAGGCGTCCGGGATGCTGTACCGCGCGATGGGCGGCGGGGGCGCCGCCAGCGGGACGGGCGGAACGGGTGGCGCCGCCATATCTGCGGCGGAGTCAGCTACTATGGACGATATGTATATGAGCGCGGCGTATAAAGCGGGCTTTATCGCCGACCCTTGGCAGACGGAACTGAAAATAGAAGAGGCGCTGGCGCTGGTCGCGAGGGCCTATGCTGTTCGCGCAGGCGTACGCGTAGGGAACCCTGCTGGGGGCGCGGCGGGAGGCGCGGCGGGTTTCGCGCCGGGCCTGGCCGAAGCGCCCGAGCCGGTGCGGACATACGCGCAGTTCGCCCTGGACAACGGGCTGGCGGCGCCCGTCATACCCAACCCCACCGTGTCTTTTCCGGCGGGTCGCGCCGCGACGCGCGGGGAGATGGCCGTATTCATCTGCCTGGCCCTGGAGTTGCTCGGCGAAATATAAATATTTATATGTTAATGACAGACGGCGAATAATAACATATAATGTGCGTATGCAAAAAATATATGTATATTCGTATAAATTCACCGATCCTGTCGGCTGCTTGGGCATCGCCGAGAAGAACGGCGCCGTCTATCGCGTTTTGTTCGGCTGCACCTTGGAACATTTAAATGGCATAAGCTTTGAACGCTTGTTCAATAAAGAGCTGTGCAGCCCTGATGTCGAAGTGACTGTAGGCGAAACAGATGTACTCAGGCGGGCAGCCACGCAATTAACGGAATACCTGAATGGGTTCCGCGCGGCGTTTGACGTGCCGTTATTGCTAAACAGCTCCGGTTTTGCCAAAAATGTCTATGCCGAGCTGTTAAAAATCCCCGCCGGGCAAACGAGGAGCTACAAAGAAGTGGCCGTCGCCGTTAACAACCCGAAGGCCTACCGGGCAGTGGGCATGGCCAACAACAAAAACCCCATCCCCATCTTTGTCCCGTGCCACAGGGTCGTCGGAAGCAATGGCAGCCTGGTCGGCTATGCCGGCGGCCTGCCCATGAAACAGTTCCTCATCGACCTGGAAAAAAACTATTAATAAAATCGTCGGCTCGGAGAAGTGCGATTCTCCTCGCCTAACGGGCGCGCTGCGCCCGCGCGCCGCGTTGCGCCGCGATAGTGCTCACGACAGACATTCTTGCTATGCTGATGATGGCTCCGTCTTGAACACTATTAATCCAAAGCTATGCTGCATACAAGCTATCCTACATACAAGCTATGCTTTATATTGCTACATACTGTTATTATATACTGCTTACTATTATATACTACCAGCTATTAAATACTGCCTACCGTGTAGCGTTCATAGTATCCCATGACTTTTTTTATGTAGTCCTGCGT
>Ga0099364_10001084_pt1 | contig 45650 bp, 40 predicted proteins | sample TergutTh196P3_FD_73070 | JGI IMG/M metagenome (GOLD analysis project Ga0099364, IMG submission 73070) | Microcerotermes parvus P3 segment gut microbial communities from Pointe-Noire, Republic of the Congo - Th196 P3 | ecosystem: Host-associated > Arthropoda: Insects > Digestive system > Gut ...
TGATCTTGGAGAGCCGCAAGAGCGAAATAACGCTCCGATTCGAGACATTCATGATACGCCGGGCGCGGCGGCAACGCATCAAGTTCCCGAACAAGACGCTCAATCTGCTCCTTCGTCGGCGGAAACTCAGGATTGCTCCCAATGCCGACAGAAATGGCCATCCCTTCAATCGCAATACCGACGAGACCGGAAATAAGAAATCCCTGCTTGCCCGAATGACGGGCAATGTGATGAATGGTGATAATATCATCAATCACACCGTCGATGTCGCCGATGCCGAGCCGGTAATTCGCCCGGGCTTGAACGGCACGCGCCCATTCGCGGGCTCTCTGTACACGCTCCAAATCTAAAATCGATTCCGTAACCGGTATGTTTTCATGTTCACGGACATAAGGGATAAAAAATGTCGGTTTCCGCACCGCCTCGGCAAGCAGATCAATGCCTGCGGTGTTTTCTTCGTACCATTGTTCGAGCATCGGGAAGTCGTCGAACGTCCAAAACACTTTTTTCTGGTATTCGGATTCGACGTTGGAATCTATCCAACCGGTGCCTTTCACCCAAATTTTACGATGCTCATGTAGACGCCGGAAAGGAGATTCGATGGGTTTCATCGTCGGTTCGATATTCGGGTCGAGTCCGAGTTTTTCATAGACTTGGAGCCGGAGTGGTTCGGAATCGAATTTTTCCGTGTAATCTTCGCCGGTTTGGAAATTGTGCCGATGCCGTTCATCGCTGATATTGGCACCGAAGGCACGGACGACGAGCCGATAGCCGTTGTCGTCGGTTTTCATTTCCGGCGGATAGTATCGCTCTTCCATAGCCCGGAAATAGTCGAGGCGTTTGCCGTCGGAGGTCATCGGCCCGAGAGCGTAGGTTGTTTCCTCGGACACGCGAAGGCGCGTCGTATGGCACCCGACCCAGTAATAGGGCAGGGCGAGGAGAAGGAATACGATAAGGCAACCGCGCCCGTAATTGCGTTTTTTCGGTTGATTGGCAACGGCGGTGTCGAGGACTTCTTGGGCTTGGGACATGGTCGTTTTCAGGGGGTTAGGGGCGTATTCATTTTTGCTTTGGACAAAAAATCGTCATTCCGGCGAAAGCCGGAATCCAGACGTGCGGCGTGCATACCGTTCCACTGGGTCCCGGCTTGCGCCGGGATGACGGGGGGCGTCCAGACCAATTCTGAATATGCTCTAGGGTTAAGGTTCTCTCATCACATCGTTCACAAAATACGGAACCGACACGTGATGCACCTCACGCACGGCGGGTTTGACAACCAACAGCATCAATCCGATACCGAGCAGCAGGCCGACGAACAGGCCGAGGGCAGTGCCGTACAGACCGTAAACAAGCCGGGCGGATTTTACATATTCCCGGAGCGATAAAGAGATTTCTTGATCGCCGGTTTTGACAATCGTTTCAATCAGTTTTTCGCCGGTCAGCGGCGGTGCGGATTCGGCCAATCGCATCAGGGCATTTGCCTTGACGGCTTCTCGGCAGCCGGGCGGCGTCCGCGGTTCCAGCGTCGCCAGCGAGGCTTCCAAGGCCGACAGGTCGGGCGGTAGGGTCGGGTTAAGTTGTTGGGTTTTCATGTCAATTTTTTCTTCAATTCGGCCAGCGCATCGCTGTACATCCGAAACACGCTTGTTTTCGGCGTGTTGGTGAGTTCCGCAATTTCGTCGAACGACAGTTGGTTCCAAATCCGCAGCACGACGATTTCCCGTTTGTCGGCTGGCAGTTCGGCAAGTTTTTCTGCGGCTTCCCTGGCCAAAAGGGGATCGCGAGGCTCAAACCAATCTGGTTTGTGCCGAACGGCTTCGGTTTCGTATTTCCGTTGTCGTTCTGCTTTTCGGTATTGGCTGATGGCGGCATTTCGGATGGTTTTGCAGAGCCAGGCGGCGGGATTTTCTGGGCGTTTTGGTTGTTCGGCCAATTTTAGGAAGGCATTTTGCACGAGGTCTTCGGCGTCGTGTGTGTTCCAACTCTGTGCGTAAAGGAGCAGGGCCGGAAAACGTTCGTCGACGATACCGGCAAGTTCCTTGGCGGAGAGGAACGACTGTTTTGTTCCCATTGCATTGTCCGCTGCCGATTGCCCAACAGCGTTCTATAAAACTAAACGCCTGCCGAAAGGGATTATTCCATGAATTTTGGAAGAATCCAACTCGGCTTGGGTTCCCGGTTTCTACTCAAACAATTTTTCCAGCACATCGTCCAAATTTCCCCCCCGGGCATTGAGCAGCACCGCCTTGCCCGAACGGTCGCGAAGCAAGACAACCGGCAGCGCCTTCGCCCCATAATACTGCGATAAAGCCGGCAAGCCTGCCTGAATGGAGGACTCCTTGGAAAGCATAATCCAAGGCAACGGATTGCGAGCCAAATACGCTTGCAACCGCTCCGTATCGGCATCGACACTGTATCCGACAATCTCAAAACCCCTGTCCTTGTACTTCGCATAGAGCAATTTCAAATGCGGAAATTCGGCCAAACACGGCCCGCACCACGTCGCCCAAAAATCCAACAACACGACCTTGCCGTCCAAAATTGCCGGATCAATCGGCACGCCTTGTAAATCCGCTCCCCAAATCGGCATCGGCTTGTCCAACAGGTCCCAACGACGCAAAATGCCCGTATAAATCTCCGCATATTCTTTAACAATAGGCTCCGCTGCCCGTTCCTGAATGTCGGCAAAGACTTCGCGAAGTTGCTCGACCACTTGCGGCGAATGTTGCGAATCGGTGTCATGCATTTGATACAACTCTATTGCTTCGAGAAACGTATCGGCCAATTTGAGATTGTCTTCGTGGGGATATTTTTGAACGAAATCCGCAAACCACCGGACGGCTCGAGCCAACTTTTCGCCGAGTTCCGAAAAGTCCGGCGAGCCGTCCTCCGGCTTGTCTAAATACTCCCGAATGGGATTGCGAACCAGGGAAATCGCCCGCGTGCAAACACGCCGCATCAAATCTTGAAAAAGAACGGGGTGTTCTTCCAGCGTCCCGACGAAGGCGTGCAATGTTTCAAATTTTTCCGCATGGAGGCTTGTTTCGTGCGACAGTACCCGATACCGCATATAAAGCGATTCCTGATATAAATCGACAGCGTTAAGGGGGACATTTCGGTATAGATTCCAGGAACCCCGAATGCGTTCGGAGTCTTTTTTTTCGATGTTTGCGGGAGCGACGGGAAACAGTTCGCCGGATTGTGAAAATTGTAGGGCAACATCGGCTAATTTGGCATAGAGAGCGGCGGAAAGTTGATGTTTGCGTTTGTTTTCGGCTTCGATTTCCGGCGATTTGCGTATCGTTTCGATGGCAAAGGGATTGGTTTGAAGGAAGCGTTGGTAGTGAAAGATAAAAGGCAGAGCAGCGGTTGTTGGAACACGTTCGGGCATCCACATTTCGTCGGCTGCCGTGAGAGGAATCGCCAGAGCGAGGAAAATGAGGATCGGCGTGAAGTTACGGAGCATCCCGTGTAAGATAGCAACATTCTCGGGAATATCAAGCCAGGTTTCGTGTTGGAGGCCCGTTGATCCACCCGGGGGCTGACGCCCAGACCAGGCGGCTAACAAAACTACAACGCGACATCCACTCCCGAATTCGGTCCTTCGACATAAATAACCTCGCCAATATTCTTCATTCCATCTCGGTCAAGATAACCACCCCGGTAATACAACGTCCCGATGTAGCCGTTTGTGTTGTCAAGCGTGCCGCCAACCATCGTGTATTCGGCAATTTCACCGTCGTTGTAGCAGACACCATCAGCCTGATAAACCTTGCCAATGAAGCCGTCCGCCTGGTTTTCCACCGTGCCAGTATAGAATTCGACTTCATCAATCACGCCGCCTGCACAGTTCAGGATCTCCAACTTGGTGTTTTTCTTCACTCCCCAGCCATTGATCAGATTCCCGTCACAGGAAATCATCTGCGGTGTGTTATTCCAGGCACCATCCATGATTAACTTGCCGGCCTTTTTGACGCCGAAGGTCTCACCGTGCACATCCCGCTGGCCTACTTGCAAAATGAAGGTATCAATGGTTGCATCGGATGCCCAGCCCAGCGATCGGCTTGCGTTCAGCGTTTCCGGCGTTACCCAGAATCGGTCGATGTGGACATCGAAACTGTCGGCTTTGATGGTCCCGCCTTTGTGGTAGATGTCCCAGAAGTTGTGATAGAGGCCCTTGATGCTGAGTTTTCCACCGGCCAATCCGACCCATTCATGTCCGGTGCTCATCGTGTCATTTTTGTAAATCCACAAGCCTTTGGTGAGTCCGTCGAGTCCCTCGTCTTCTTCTGTTATAACGACTGGCCCTTCCGGTACAGGTTGTAAGAGTTGTGTGTAAGCGGAAGAGATTCCGCCGAGCGTGATGGCCGCCGCTAGTGCCGCTCCGGTCAGTTTTTTTGCAATTAGCGTTTTCATGATAGTGCTCCTTATGTTAGGGGTTGCGGTTGGCGAATGTCAACCTGTCTATAAGGTATATGGTAAATGGGATGCGATTTGCGACAGGGAAAAGAAAAATTTTTTGGGAAAATGTGAAAAAAGGACAAAAAGGACAAAAAAGAGCCGGGGGTGCTCACACACGAGCCGGGGGCGTCAGCCCCCGGGTGAAATCCATCGAACAAATCTATATCGAACCAACCCGGGCGTTAGCCCCCGGCTCGTGCGCAGGTTCCAATCACCGCGTTCGCCTGCTCCAAGCCCTTGAAAACATTGCCGCATTGCAGTAAAATGACTCCCAAAATGCTCGCCTAGCCCCGTCGTTTCTATGTTGCAAGCCTCTCTTCAGCGAAAACTCGTTTTCGGCATCACACTCCTCGTCCTCATGCTCCTGCTCTACTTCATCGGCAGGCCCGCTCACGTCGTCGTACAAACCGATGGCGAAATCCGACTCGCCGCCGGCGGAGTCCTCGCACAATACCGAACCGCTGAAAATCTGGCCGAAATCCAAATGGGGGAACTCGATCCCGCAAGCAGTGCCGCAAAACTCGCAACTTTCGGAATGCGCGGCGTCGCCATCGCACTCCTCTGGCACCAAGCCATGGAAAGCCAAAAACGATTCGAATGGAACGACCTCGTCGCCATCGGAAATCAAATTATCTTCCTCGAACCACACTTCGTTACCATTTGGGAATTTTTGGGCTGGACGCTCGCCTACAACGCCTCCGCATCCTTCGACGACTATCGGGAACGCTATCGCTGGGTGATCCGCGGTGTCGATTTCCTGTTGACCGGCCTCAAACGCAATCATCAATCGCCAAGACTCCACAAAAACGTCGGGTGGACCGTCTCGCAAAAAATCGGAATTGCCGACGAAGTGGAACAATTCCGCCGACTCCTCCGGGATGACGACGCATTCGGTGAACGGCACGATTGCCCGCTGCCCTCCGATCGGGATAACTGGCTTTTGGGCCGACGTTGGTATCATTGGGGAGAAAACCTCGTCCTCGGCGGGATCAGTTTGGGCAACGAATCTGACTTCATCTATTTCGCGAACTCGCGGTTAAACCTCTTTAACTATGCCAAATGGAAACGCCGCGACGGCCTCTTCGGCGAACCCGCTATCGACGCCTGGAATTGGGCCCTGCGTGAATGGGAAGATTTCGGTAAAATGGAATTGAATACCGCCATCCCCACCGACGGGACTTTTAGGGTTCTGCGTGATACCCAAGTTCACCGGGCGAAATTGGAAACGACCGACATTGTTCGGGCCGAAGCCGAAACACTCCTTGCCGAGTTGCACAATATCTCGCCGGGATTAAGGGAAACGCTTGCCCTCGAACGCTGGCAACAACTCGGTGAGATTCCCGGCCAACAAGGAGCGCTCTTGTCCCTGTTAGAACAGGCCGATACGCTCGAAGCCCGATTTTTCCCCGTCGATGAACTCAAAACGATCAGACAATGGTTAAATGAAAACGAGCCGGATTGGAAAACCCGATTGGCCGCCGACCGAACGACTTTGATTCCCGCCGACCAAACGGAACTGCGAAGCATTCCGTCGATGTTCCTGGATGAGGAGGATAGTGCGGTATTGTCCCGAACGGACGGCGAAATTGCGCAGGTTCAGAATCGAGCCTTGGAGATGTTGCGGCTCAATCCAACGCTTTTGTCGGGTGAACTTCAAGAATTGGACGAAGTTTCCCGGGAACAACGGGGCCGAGCCCGAGCGATTGTTGCGGAATTGGACACGCATCGGGAGCGAATGCGGATGTCCGACCTGTTCCGGGGGATTCTTAATTATGAAAACCGATTCCGCGAAGTCGCGGTCGAGACAACGCAGCAAGCGGATGACGCTCAACGGCTCCGCTATGAAGCGAGAATTGCCTATTACGATGGCCGCCTTACCGATGCGCTTGACGGTTGGCTTGCGGCAATGAAAAAATGGGATGAACTGCTTGATTTGGAAGAGTTTAGCGATCGGGCAACGGATTCGGAATTCGTTCGGGACCGAATTGATATTGCGGAACGGCTCTTGATTATTTTGGACGATTCCAACAAGATTTTTTCGGATGTATCGGGCGATCCGGTGCCGTTGCACCGTTTGATGTGGCATCGGGTTTTCCACGGAGGCGATGAGGTTGAGGCGGCGATTACCGCGTTGGAATACGCCAAAAACGAGTATGAACAGGCCTTGGCCGAAACGGATGAAACGCGTCGGCTGGAGCAGTTAGAACGGGCGGAAGGATATTTTTTAACCGTCGCAGAGCGGTTTCAGGGGATAAATTTCCGCGAGCAGTATATGGAGTATGCACCGTTTTTTGAGGTTCGGGATAGGACATTGGAATCGGTGGCGTACTATATTCGGTCGTTGGAATCGCAGGGTAAGCCGTTCCCGGAGCCGTTGATTCTGCGGTCGTATATTGAATTGATGTTGTTGCATGATCCATCCATTGCGGCGGCAAATGAGAAGTTGATCGATGCAATGCCGTTGATTCAGGAGAGCCGCTATGCGGAGGCGGAGTCGGCATTGGAAGAGGCGATGGTGGCTTGGCAGGCGATATTGGAACGGTATCCGATCATAGAGAATGACTCGACGAATTCGGCGTATTTTAATGTCGTCGAGTTGGCGGTGCAGTATGTTCGGGTGTTGCAGGCGCAGGACAAGCCGTTGCCCGATGATTTCCCGTTACGGGCATTTTTGCCGTAGATGTGTTCACGCTGGATAACCCGGGGGCTAATCACCCCCGGCTCCTGTCAATAAACACCCCTGGCTCCCTGTTAACCAATGTCGTTTTTCATCATCGGAACCCTAATCAATGCCGGAGCCGTTTTGCTGGGAGGAGCCGTCGGACTCCTCTTCAAAGGCAAAATACCGGCTGCATTCTCGGAAAGCATTATTCGGGCCATTGGATTGTGCGTTTGCATCATCGGAATCAACGGAGCGGTCAAAGGCGATATGATGCTCTTGGTCGTTTCGTTGGCTTTGGGTGCATTTATCGGCGAATTCTTACGCATCGAGCAAGGATTGAACAAACTCGGCTCTTGGCTGCAAAAATCACTCAGCAAAGAAGATGACAATTCAACTTTTGCCGAGGGTTTTGTTGCGGCAACATTGTTGTTCTGCGTCGGGGCGATGGCCGTCATCGGGTCGATTGAAAGCGGACTGGGCAATGACCGAAGTATTATTATGACCAAGTCGATACTTGACGGCATTACTGCGATGGTCTTGGCATCGTCATTGGGATTGGGCGTATTGTTTTCGGCGGCGGCGATTTTGATTTATCAGGGCAGCATTGAGTTTTTTGCAGGCACTTTGCAGGGCGTTTTATCGGAAGCCCTGATTCTGCAAATTTCGGCGGTTGGCAGCGTGATGATTTTGGCCATCGGGCTTAATATGTTGCTCAATGCCAAAATCAAGGTGGCGAATCTCTTGCCGGGACTCGTCGTTGCCGCAGGATATTTCTATTGCTTTGTTGCGTAACGGCCCTGGACACCCCTCCGTCATCCCGGCTAGAGCGAGTTTCAAATTGTTCTGGACGCGTTTTCGTCATTCCGGCGAAAGCCGGAACCCAGAGGAACCGGTAACGCACGCAATGTCTGGTTCCCGGCTTGCGTCGGGATGACGGCTTTTTTGTCCAGAGTAATTTGAAATACACACTAGCCGCCCTGCGCGGCTAACTCTTCTTCGTTGCCTTTTTCGTGGCCTTCTTGGCAGCCTTTTTTATCTCCGCCTTCTCCTCTTTTGTTTCCGCCTTCTCCTCGGTCGCTTTTGCTGCCTTTTTCGTTGCCGATTTCTTGACCGCCGCCTTCTTGGCCGTCTTTTTCACAACAGGCTTCGCCGGCTCCGACTCCCTGTTTTTAGCCAAAGCCAAAACCCGAGGGCCAGCAGGAATTACGGCAATCGTCGCATCCTCGCCGTACTCTTTCAGCGATTCCTCAACCGCCTCCTCAACGCTGACGCAAGGCTGCACGAAAAATCTTTCCAACATTTCCGGCGTTACACCGCCCGAAACGACCTTCACCTTGCCCTTTCGCAGGGCTTTCGCCAGTTCTTGCAGTTGCCATTGGTCGATAAAAGACTGCTCTTCCGAAGCGATGACCGTCATCAAATCTTCGATCGAGGCGAAATCTTCGACGATTTTCTCAAATTCCTCGCCGCCGATACCGGCCTCGCACGCCGACGCGATGATGATCGTCCCGCCCGGCTTCAAAATGTCGAGCGCGCCCGCAATGCCCCGAATCGTTTGATTCCAGGTCTTGTCATACGGAGCCCCACCGCCGCTCGTTACGACGATGTCCACCTGATTTTCCACCGTGTCGGTCTGGACTTTTTGAGCGTGTGCGACGCCTTCCAGGAACGCATAATTCAGGTGTCCGCCGACGACTTTTGCGATTTGGTTATCTTGGTTCAGGATGACATTGACGACAAAATCGCAGTCGGCCTTTCGGGCAATTTCCATCTGTTCGGCATGGACGGGATTTTCGTCGATGCAGCCCGGGCGGATGTGTTCGCTGTCCAACTGTTTGGGCGAATAGCACGCGGTAACGGTTTCTGTGGCGGCGATACCGGGACAGATTGCTTTCCGTCCGCCGCCGAAGCCCGCGATGGAATGCGGCTCGATGATTCCGGTGATGATCCGAACTTCGGCTTCGAGGTATCGTCGGTCAATCCAGATGGGAGTACCGTTTTTGGTAACGCCGAGGTATTCATGCTGGTGCAGTTTTCGGGAACTGTGGTCGCTGACCTTGAATTTCCGCAGCATGATGTCTTCGCCGATAATTTCGAGCCGTTCCTCGGACGTGCTGTTTTTGCGGAGTCCGGTCGCGATCAGAATGGTAATTTTGGCAATGTCGATGCCGGAATCTTCGAGTGTTTGGAGAATCGGCGGCAGGATGACCGGATTCAGCACGGGATGAGTGCTATCGCTGACGACGACGCAGGCGGATTTTTTTCCTTCGGCAATCGCGGCGAGCGGTTCGGCTTCGATAGGTTCTTCGAGCACGTCGAAGACGGCATCTAGTGGGTCTTCAACGGCGGCGGCGGGCCGAATTTTCAGAACTTTCACGACATTTTTTTCAGGCAACTCCACGTCGAGTTGCTCTCGTCCATAAGCAAGGCTGTATTGCATTTTTCTCTACACCGAAACCGGTTTTAATTATGGGGCTCCTGGCGGCAAAATCCGGGCGTACGCTCGCTCGGATGCTCAATGTGGAGCCGATCCTTTCACATTCGTCAATCTGCTATTCTGTCGATACGGGTTAGTTTTTGGGGTACGGATACGCTCCCTCTATGGAGATTGCACTTATTATAACAGAAAATGGCCGAGTCTTCAAGTAGGAAAAGGGCCGAGGGAGCCAAAACGGATGCGAATCGCTCTCCTTGCCGCTACAAAAAACACGCCAATATGCGAAATCGGTGAAAACATGAGCGTTTTCGCCATTACATCGACAGCAGCACCGTCATCATCTGGTCAATCGTCGTTACCAACCGCGAATTCGCCTGAAACATCCGCTGATACGTCATCATCAAGATCGTCTCCTCATCAAAATTCACCCCACTGATCGAATTCCGCTGTGCCGCCAAGGATCCATGATACAACATATTTGCCGAATTGACCGCCTTAGTCGTTGCGCCCGCCATCATGATCTCCGATACGATGCCATTGTAGCGATTCATCAACGTTTGGCCCTCCAACACTCCATTCGGCGTCGTTGCCAATGCCGCTAAATACACGCCGATCTCCGTGTCGCCGCCAACCCCGCTCTGACTTGCCGCAAACTTGCTCGGATCCGCCAATACCGTCGGATTGATCCCCAACGATCCCGCCCGAACCCCCGTAAAAAAGGAATTCATGCCCAAAGCCGATAACACTCCGCTCGTATCCCTTGCAAAAGCAAATTCGATATTCCCATCATCCGCCCGAATTTCCAATTCGCCGTGCGAGTTGATCGTCGCATTCAAACCTTCGATCGCATTGATTGTATCGGCCAATTCTTGAAACGTCGTCCCGGTCGGTGCTTGCTGGGCCCGCAACGAAAACGGATTTTGTACGACCGGCTCGTCCGCCCTGATTTCGATGTAATGCTCAATCGTGACCTTGGTTCGCGTGTCATAAACCTGAATGACAAACCCGCCGTTAACGACCGGCGTATCAAGCGATGCGGCTCCAATCGGCAAATCGACATCTTCCGTGCGGAACAGGGAAGTTAAATCCGTGTAACCGGTTAGGCCCTGTCCCGATGTGTAGATTTTATTGAACTCCGTAACGAGTTGTTCTGCAAACGTATCGAGATGGTTGAGAAATCCGCCCAAAATGGTTTCATGGGCCTGGTACAGCCCGAGAATGGAGCCGCCGCGAACATCGAGCGGCGACATTTCCTTGCCGATGCAAAATTGTGCCATAATGACGCCGCCCTCCATATCGCTGTCCTGGTATCCGACCTTGATTTCGGCCCGATAGCCGGAGGAAAGCAAAATATGCGCACCGCTGTGAATCGTAATCTGTCCCGTCTTGGGGTCTTCGCTCGTTTTGATGCCGATGTAGTTGGCCAATTCGGTCAATGCCGCAAGGCGTTGATCCCGCATCCCGACGGCTTCGAATCCTTGCTTGGCTTCGAGGAGCGTGATGTTGGTATTCAGGTCATCAATTTCTTTGAGGAGGCGATTGACTTCGTCGGCGGAACTCTCAATTTGCCGATTGATTTCGAGTTGAATGTCAACGATGCTTCCGGCGAGTCCATTGATTTTATCGACCAGTTTGATTCCTTGTTCGACGGCCATCCGGCGGTAGGTGACGTCTTCGGGATGGTTCAGGATATTGTCGATGGAGTTGAAAAATTCCTGAATGGAAGTACTCAAATCGCCGTCGTTGGTTGCATTGAGCAGGTTTTCGAGTTGCAGATAGTATTTTTGCTGTGTGGAGGAGCCCATTGCATCGCTTGTTGCGGAGCGTAGCCGTTCTTCGAGGAATTGGTCGATGACCTGAACGATGCCGGAAACTTGCACGCCGGTTCCGACGATGGTGCCGTTCCCGAGTTTTCGGCTGGTATCGGTCGAAAGTTGCAGAGTGGAGCGTACGTATCCATCGACGCCGGCATTATTTAGGTTTTGTCCGGCGACTTGGATCCCCAGTTGGCTGACGTTGAGAGCCTGGGAAGCCATGTGCAGCGAATTGAAGAGGTGCATGGGGATTGTGCGAGTGCGATGGGATTATTCCATATTTTCGGCATAATAGGAACATCTTCTCCAATCGGTACAAAGCGACCGGCAGGGTTTGTGTATTTTGCCTAAATCAACACCATCGCGAGAAAATGGGTATTTTGGAGCGTATTCAAAGTTGCTCGGAACTTGCTCCCGTCATTCCGGCGTGTTAGCATCGTCATTCCGGCGAAAGCCGGAACCCAGAGGACTGGCATCGCACGCAATGGCTGGATCCCGGCCTGCGCCGGGATGACAATGTGTGTGCCGGGATGCGGCTTTTTTGTCTAGGCCGTATTGTCGGCATATTCCGCACATCCCGCAAAACCGGAATTATGCCGATTTCCGTGATTACACGTCCTCATTTTTTCGATACCTTTGATAGACAAAGTCATGGAGGACAATAAATGTCATTTTTATCAATAGGCTCATCTTCGGTTGGATCATTCGGCTCAACACGCTTACCCTCGGCATCATGCCCCACGTGTAACGGTAGTGCAGCCCGTTCAAATACGACACAAACCTTTGCCAAAGGATACAGTGGTCGGTCGGATTCCTTTTCCTGCGCAATTTGCGGGACGAATTCGGGTTCGAGTTCGGCTTCGGGTTCGCGGCCGGGATCTCCTTTTAGCGGCTCTTCGTCCAATACGTACAATTCCCCGGCGTCCAATCGGGGTTCGGCATCGGGCAATTCTGCCGCTGGTCGCGGGAATGCCAGTTCAGGCGTGTCCTGGGCAAGGTAAGAGCAAAAACGGGAGGCGAGCGTCGCGTCGCCGAGCGATGCGGCTTGCGCCGGAATGACGTGAACGGGTATAATATACCCAGAAAGGGCAAAGCGTCTTCCCGATAAATAACGTATCCCTCTGTTTGCAGCACAATATCATGCGCACCCTCCTGCTCTGTTTCGCCGTTTTGGTTTTGTCGCTCCCAACGGCTTGGGGAACGACCACCCTGCTGCTCAAAGACGGCGGAACGCTCGAAGGGGAACTGCTCAATCCCGATGAAATCAGCCGCAAACTCTACCATATCAAGACATCGGAAGGACTCGAAATCCGACTCGATGCCCAACTCGTCGATCGCATCCAAGCCCGGCAACGCGAGGCTCTCATCGAATACAACAACATCGCTCCGCTGACCCAAAATACCATCGAAAATCACGTTGCTTGGGCCAGATGGTGCAGCGAACAGCAACTTGCCGACCAAGCGAGAACGCATTGGCAGCAGGTCTTGGAACTTGAGCCCGACCATATCGACGCCCGCCGGGTGTTGGGCTATCGGCAAACGCAAAACGGCTGGGAATCCGACCAGAATCGGCTCGAAAATCAAGGATTTGTGCAGGATCGCGGACGCTGGCGAACGCGGCACGAAGCCGATGTCGTTGCCTTTCTCGAAAACCAACGAAATGCGGAACGCGATTGGCAACGGACGATCAGCACGCTCTACCGAAGGTTGCCGAATCCGCAGGCCGAAGCGGAATTGCGGTCAATCTATGATCCCGTTGCCTTTGTCCCCATCCGCGATTTGCTGCTCAATGAAAGCAATCCGCATCGGCGGCTGATGCTTTTGGGTATTTTGGCCCAAATGCCTGATGCGAGGGCATTGCAATTCGTTGCTGGTTGGTCGATTAGGCCGGAGGAGTCCGATGACATTCGGCGACTTTGCATCGAAGAATTACAACGGCGTAGTCGGGAAATGCCGGAAATTCGGCAGCATATGATTGCGGTTTATCGCAGTGCATTGCGGTCGAATGCGGAATTGCCGGTAATTGTGTTGGCGACAAGGGCGTTGGGCGAAATCAGGGGACATGAGGCGGTGCCGGAACTCATTGAGGCATTGATATTTACGCGGACGGAAACGATTCAGAGTCCGACGCCGACCTATACATTTGGTTCTGGCGGGACGGGCATGGGCCAGGGGGGCAAGCCGACGACGCGTTCGGTAGATGAGCCGAATCAGGAGGTTTTATCGGTACTGGTACGGTTGACGGGCGTCAATTTTGATTACAATCAACCGGCTTGGCGAAATTGGTATCGCCAATCATACCGTTCACCGACGTTGAATCTGCGGCGGTATTAGGGCATATCCATTTTTGTTCGCTTTGGACAAAAAAATCGTCATTCCGGCAAAAGCCGGACCCCAGGAAACCTCGCATCACGCTGCCCCAATTTCATGCACAATATCGACCAAGGCAATCACATGATCGACGGGAACCTGCGGAGTAATGCCGTGGCCCAAATTGAAAATGAAGCCCGAACGACGATTGACCTGATTGATGATACGCTGCGCACAACGACGAATCGTCGCACGATCCGTCAACAAAATGGCTGGATCAAGATTTCCCTGAATCGCCCGACTCGGACCGATGATCTCCCAAGCCCTGTCTATGCTAATTCGCCAATCAATGCCAATCACGTTTCCGCCGGCCTCGCAAACACTCGGCAACAACATCGGATTGCCCGGCGCAAAATGAATAATCGGCGTGCCAGGACGAATTAAATCAAGCAACATCTTGGTATGCGAAAACACATATTTTTGATAATCCTCTTCGCCAATGCAACCAACCCAACTGTCGAAAATCTGGATGATTTGCGAGCCTGCCTCAATTTGGCCATTGAGGTAATGCGCCGTCGATAAGGCAATTTTCCGCATCAACTCATCCCATTTTTCAGGATAAAGGTTCATAAAGGCCTTAACCTGTTGGAAATTACGGCTGCCGCCGCCTTCGACAGCATACGCCGCCAGGGTAAAAGGGGCTCCGGCAAAGCCGATGAGCGGTTTCGTGTTATCCAAACCTTCGCGGGTATATTTAACTGCATCCATCACGAAGTGCAGCGGTTCGGCACTCGACAGTTCCTGAACTCGGTCAACGTCGTGGGGTTGGCGGATGGGATTGACGATTTTGGGCCCGCCGTCGGGCGTGAATTCGAGTTGAAAGCCCATCGGTTCGAGAATCAGCAGGATGTCAGAAAAGAGGATGGCGGCATCGACACCGAGTCGTTTGACGGCGGTCAACATCACTTCGGCGGCGAGTTCGGGCCGTTTGCAAAGTTCGAGGAAGGAGACTTTGGAGCGGACTTGTTGGTATTCATCCATATACCTGCCGGCTTGTCGCATAAGCCAAATGGGAACGGACGTCGTCGGTTCGCCGCGTGCCGCCTGCATCATCGGACTGCTATTCCAATTCGGGTTTGCCCAATTCGTGTTGGTCATACGATGATTATTGCCGATGCGAGACGCGATTGCAAGGCGTCGCGTGATGCCTCACGCTTCCGACAACATACGGCCATCACAAATCCCTCGGCATAAACGCATTTTCCACGTGCTCAATTTGCGGTTGCCCGCCTGGAGGCCAGACGATCGAAATGATGTCAAACCGGACCGGCACTTGCCAAAGACGGCAAAGCGAAATGAACTGCTGTGCCATCATCAACTGACGCCGTTGCTTTTTCACGGAAACAAATTGATACGGCTTGCCAAATTTTTCTGTTGACCGTGTCTTGACCTCGATAAAAACCAAGATTTTTCCCGTTTTGGCGATGATGTCCAATTCGCCTTCGGGAAAACGAAGATTCTGGTGCAAAATCGTGTATCCGTTGGAAACCAGGTGTTTGCTGGCGGCATCTTCGCCGGCTCGGGCTAATTGGTCTTTCGGCTTTGCGGAGCGGCTATGCAAGAAGACAGGAAATTTGACCCATCGGCACCGTTCCAGCGGGTCGGACGAACATTGCGACCGCATTTGTTCCCATAATTTGCGTAATCTGCCCCAGAATGTCGTCAAATCAAGCATTGTACGGCGAAGAACGGGTTGTGTATTCTAGAGTATAGCACTCACATTATATTTTGCACACCCCGCACGGGATTTGCCTGGACAACGGCCAGTTCCGCAAGAAAAACGCTTGACGTTCCGCGACTGTTTGTTAGAATGAAACGATGGTATCTCCTTCAACCATGTTCACGCTCCAAGCCCCGTTTCAACCTTCCGGCGATCAGCCACAAGCCATTGCCGCTCTGATACAAAGCATCGAAGCCGGCCAGAAAATGCAAGGTCTCAAAGGCGTTACAGGCTCCGGTAAAACTTTTACCATGGCCAATGTCATCGCGCATTTCAATCGGCCAGCACTCGTGATGTCGCACAACAAAACCCTTGCCGCCCAACTCTACAGCGAATTCAAAACCTTCTTTCCCGACAATGCCGTTGCCTACTTTGTCTCCTACTACGACTACTATCAGCCCGAAGCATATATCCCTCAACGCGACATCTACATCGAAAAGGACTCTTCTATTAACGAAGAAATTGACCGCCTTCGGCTTGCCGCAACCAGTTACCTTGTGACTCGCCGGGATACTATTGTCGTTGCCAGCGTGTCCTGCATCTACGGCCTCGGCAGTGCTGATGCTTATAAAGCCATGATGGTGCCGATTGCCGTCGGGCAATCGGTCAACCGAAACAAAATGCTTGCCAAATTCGTCGAAATACAATATGAACGCAATGATATACTCCTTGAACGAGGAAAGTTTCGCGTTCGTGGTGATTGCGTTGAAATTTATCCTTCTTATGAAGAGTTCGTTGTGCGTTTTGAATTTTGGGGAGATGAAGTAGAGCAGATTGCGATCATCAATCCGATTACTTCCGCAATCATCAAGCGGTTAAATGAATTTGTACTGTATCCCGCCAAACATTTCGTCTTGCCGGAAGAACGTATTCAATCTGCCGTAGAGCGAATTGAAGTAGAACTTGAAGAACGTCTCAAGTTTTTCAAAGACCAAGACAAGCTACTTGAAGCCCAGCGTTTGCAGGCGCGTACAAAGTATGACGTTGAACTGATGCAGCAAATCGGCTACTGTCCAGGCATTGAAAATTACAGTGCGGTCTTATCGAATCGTCCGCCGGACAGTCCGCCGGAAACTCTGTTCGACTTCTTTCCTGATGATTTTCTACTTTTCGTTGATGAGTCGCACGTTACTATACCGCAAATTCGAGCGATGTTTCATGGCGACCGAGCACGCAAGCAAAATCTTGTTGACCATGGTTTTAGACTGCCGAGCGCGCTTGATAACCGGCCACTTAAATTTGATGAATGGGAATCGCAGTTTGCTCAGGCTGTATTCGTAACAGCAACACCGGGGCCTTATGAAATAGAACATTGTGCGGAACGGCTCGTCGATCAAGTGATCCGCCCGACGGGTTTGCTAGATCCGATTGTAGAAGTAGCACCGGCATCGAAACAGATACCGCATCTGATGGAACAGATACAAGAGCGTGTGGCCGTAAAGGAACGCGTACTGGTAACGGCATTGACAAAGCGATTAGCGGAAGACATTGCGTCTTATTTTGAGAAACAAGAGATAAAATGTAAATGGCTACACAGCGAATTGGATGCTTTTGAGCGTGTTGAACTACTTCGCGATCTTCGTGCAGGCCAGTTTGATGTGTTAGTAGGCGTTAACTTGTTACGGGAAGGGCTCGACTTACCGGAAGTATCGTTGGTTGCAATTCTCGATGCGGATAAAGAAGGATTTTTGCGAAGTGAGACATCGCTTATTCAAACGATAGGCCGCAGTGCAAGGAATGTCAATGCTAAGGTGATACTTTATGCGGACAAGGTAACGGACTCGATGCAACGGGCAATAGATGAAACGCAGCGTCGGCGTAAGAAGCAGGAGGCATATAATAAGAAGTATGGAATCACGCCGGAGACGATTAAGAAGAATATAGCCCAGGGCATAGAGGAGCAGACCAATCAGAGTCGCGACCTGAAGGTTGCGTTGGGACAGGATGAGGAATTGTTTATTACTCAGGAATACATTAACGAGTTGGAGGCGGAAATGTTGGAAGCGGCGGAGCGATTGGAGTTTGAACGTGCGGCGAATATACGTGATAGGATCGAAGAGATGCGTAAGCACATTGGCAAGAGTGCGAGTGCGAAGATGTTCGATTTTGGCAAGAAGGGAAAGAATAAACGACGCAGGAAATGATGAGCGATGTTAGCCGCGTCGCCTGCGAGGTGCAAAGAGCCAATCGCAAAGAGCCCACAATCTTCCGATTGCGGCTCCGCCCGTTTTCGGTATAATGATCCTCACGCCCGCTCGCACGGCAAAATATGCTATAATTCCCTGTCATGTCACGCCCCCTCGTCGGTCTCTTCAGAAAGGAATGGCAGCAGCACCGAAATTCTGTCATCGGCGTCGCTGTCATCTACTTCGCACTCTGCGCATCTTTCTTCATTCTAGTAACATGCAATGATCTACACGTCGATCCCTTCTTCTATTTCGCTACCGCGTTCTATTTGGCCATAATCCATACCTGGGGCATCTCCGGTTCTATCTATGCCATCGAACTTGAAAAAAATACTTTCCCCTTTCTGCGAAACCTGCCCGTTTCGCCACTCACCATCGCCGTCGGAAAAATCGGCTTCGTGATGATCACATCTGCACTGGTTCTCGTGGCCAACCTACTTTGCTATGCCGTATTTGCTTTTCTAGCAGGATACGTTCCCTTTCGACACTTGCAACAAGTTCACGAATTCAAAGAAATACTCTCCTTTTTATCCATCTTTATTGTCGAAGTTTTCATCTGGGGAATCTTTTGGTCTACCCGATCTCGCCACTCCGCGTTCGCCGTCCTTGCCGCTGCCGCTTGTCCGATACTGACGCTTGCGATTCTCCTCTTTGCCGTCGATTTAATCGCTCCAGGCATAACCGACCCACTTACGGCGATCTTGCCCGTCCGCTTGGCTCTGATTGCAATCGTCGGAGTCTTTGCAATCATAGGAGCGTTACGCTGGTTCGAGTTCAGCATCAAAGATACCCGGCAGACATGGATTCCCCGAAATTTCGTCTTTGCCCGCTATCCGCAAAATGTGCAGCCGCCCTTCCCGGCTCTCATTCATCAACATCTTCGGCACGTATCGCTCGTCTATCCAGTGGGTGTTGCGTGCTTTATCATCTTTTCGCTTGCTTGCCTTCCCGCGAGTTTCTTGCCGCTCGAAGAACTCGCATCTTCGTTGCCTCCTAAAGAACGTGATATCTTGGAATTCCTCGTTGCGATTGGTTTCTTTGCAGTAGCAACGGGCATATTCATTTTCTGGGGAAACATTTTCGGACATGATCAAAGAAACGGTTCCTATCGCTTTTTAGGACGAATCGGCATTCACGAAAGCAACGTTTGGTGGAGCCGAATGTTGCCCGCAACATTGCTTTACCTTCCTACGTTGCCCTGTTTTCTCCTCTATCTTTTTATGGACATAGGTTGGGATGAAGAATTGATATTCCAGGCACAACTTGCCTTTACGATCTGGCTGACCTTTTTGGCAACGGGAGCGTTTGGCTCCATTTCGTGCGAAAAACAGGTAACAGGAATTGGCCTCACGGCGCTTTTGTCTTATTTTCTTGCTGTTTGGATGTTTTTCTTTCTGCTTTCATTCGGCGGTTTTCCATTATGGACGACCGTGCCGATTGCTCTTGCGTTTCTGGTTGCTTCCCGGATTCGGGCGAGATATTGGTTGCGTGAGATTGCGACTTGGCGTAGCAGATTGATACCATTGCTGCCCGTGTTTGCGACGGTGCTGTTGGTATTGATTGCACTTCCGTTTGTTCGGGTATATTCTGTTCCTTATGTTTCGAGTGAACAGATGGATTCCTATTTAGATGCAGCAGATGCAACACCGTTTTATGAAGAATTTTCTAAAGAATTGACGAAAAACTATGCGGGGCGTCGGGAGTTTGCGAGGATGGTTTTTTCAGGCCAGATACTTGCGGGAATGTCTACTCATGATCCTGAATATGCAGGTTATTTTATCATTCGTTTGATGCCTTGGGAGGAGTTGCGTCGTGAGCGGATTTTGCGATTGGAAATCGTAGCATCATTGGTTGATTCTGGAGTGATAAAGGATGCCCGTGCGGTATCTATGGGGACATATTATAACCGTTGGATACGCAGGTCTTATCGCACTCGCACGCTTGGTCCTGGACCTGGCGGCGTATGGGACGATTTTTGGAGAGGTGGGGATATGGTAATAGAGCCGCCATCAAAAGAAACGCTCACGGAGCCGCAAACGTAAGTCAAGTTCTTGTTTCCCGCACAATTTGCACCGTCGCCTCGGCAAGATGCCGCAAGTCCAACTCGCCTATAATATACGGCGGCATCAAATACACCAACCGCCCAAAAGGACGAACCCAAATCCCTCGCTCCACACAACGACGCTGAAAATCCGCCACATCCACCATACCACTCATCTCTATCACGCCAATCGTGCCCAATACCCGAACATCCGCAACCCCCGAAAAATCCTCGGCAGGAAACAACTCCTCCCGTAATATCCGCTCGATCCGCAATGCCCTGCTTTGCCAATCCGATGCAAGCAATAAATCAATCGACGCCTTCGCAACGGCACACGCCAACGGATTCGCCATAAAAGTCGGGCCATGCATCAGTTGCGGAGCATCGCCCGACGAAATCATCTCCGCAACGGCATCCGTACACAACGTTGCCGAAAGCGTCATATATCCGCCTGTCAATGCCTTTCCAAAACACGCAATATCCGGTACGACTTCGGCATGTTCCATCGCAAAAAGTTTGCCCGTCCGGCCAAAACCGGTTGCGATTTCGTCGAAAATTAACAGCGTTGCCGTATCATCGCATAATTCCCGGAGCCGTTGCAGATACACCGGCGAATAAAACTTCATTCCGCCTGCTCCTTGTACAATAGGCTCCACAATGACGGCTGCAATATGTTCCTGATGCTCGTGCAACTTACTTCGCATATCGTCAAAATGCGATTCGTGCCATGGTTCATCGAATCGACACGGCGGCGACTCGGCAAAGATTTGCTTGCGGAGCATATTCCCGAAAATCGAGTGCATGCCCGTGATGGGATCGCACACCGACATTGCCCCGAATGTATCGCCGTGATAGCCGGAGCGAATGGTGAGGAACCGATTGCGATGGGGTTGCTTTTGGGCGTGCCAGTATTGGATTGCCATTTTGAGGGCGACTTCGACGGCCACGGAGCCGGAATCGGCAAAGAATACTTTTGTGAGGGCGGGCGGCGTCAATTCGAGCAAAGTGCGGGCGAGTTGGATGGCAGGTGCGTGCGTAAAGCCGCCGAACATGATATGGGACATTTTATCGAGTTGTTCGGCAACGGCCTGATTTAATACAGGATGGTTATATCCGTGAATAGCGGCCCACCACGAGGCCATCCCGTCGATGAGTTCTCGTCCGTCGGCAAGTCGGATTCGCACACCGTTTGCGGATTCGACGGGATAGACCGGAAGCGGCTGGCTCATCGAAGTATAGGGATGCCAAATATGCTGTTGGTCGAAGAGTAGGTCCATTGCGTGATTTTAACGGGACTTTCTCGCTTCGCAAGCCGGAATCCAGCCGAGCGACGCGGCTTTCGCTGGAAGGACGGAAGCGATTCCAGTCCGATTCGAGAAATACGCATGTGTTACAGCGTTAACGTCCCGACGATTTCGGCAACGGTTTTCGCGCCCAATTTGGCCAGGGCGGCAGGCAGTGCATCCAAAATCCGCATCGTCGCCGTCGGCTTGTAAAAATTGGCCGTCCCAACTTGAACCGCCGACGCGCCCGTTACGAAAAACTCCATCGCATCGTCGATCGTTTCGATCCCGCCAATTCCAATGACCGGTATCTTCACCGCATTAAAAATATGCCGAACACACCGCAACGCGATCGGCTTGATGGCCGGCCCGCTCAATCCGCCGAAACCGTTGCCCAACCGCGGTTTTCGCTGACGCCAATCAACCGCCAAGCCCAAGCATGTATTGATTGCCGAAATCGCATCCGCTCCGCCGGCTTCGGCTCCCTTCGCGATTTCGCCGATGTTCCAAACATTCGGCGATAATTTGACGATCAACGGCAAAGTAGTTGCTTGCCGCATCGTGTGGACAATCTGTTCGCACAATTTCGGGTCGGTCGCGAAATCAACGCCGCCGCTGACATTCGGACAGGAAACGTTCAATTCGACGGCATCAATGCCGTGGACTCCTTCGAGATGCTGTGCAATGAGCGGACATTCCTCGATATTTTTAACGGCAACGCTGATAATGATTTTCGTGTTGAGAGTTTGCAGATAGGGCAGTTTTTTGAGCAGGAATTCGCAGATTCCATCGTTATCGAGTCCGATGGAATTGAGCATACCGGCGGCGGTTTCTATGGTGCGTGGCGGAGCGTTGCCGGGCCGTGGGGCCAGAGTAACGGTTTTGGGAATTATTGCACCGAGTCGGGAAAAGTCGACGATACCGTGCATTTCTTGGGCGTATCCGAACGTTCCCGAGGCAACCCAAACCGGCGATGCGAAGGAGTCGATAAAGGTCATTTTGTCATTTCTGTAGCGAATGCTATTGAGTTTTGCGACTCTATGGTCGCATATTGTATCATTTTTTCCAATGTTTGTTCGAACAATTCGCCGTCCGTATCATCTCACACAAAGATACCACGATTGGACCATGATCCAGCACTGGTTTACTTCTGCAAAAGCGTCAGCATTTTTCGGTCGAGTTTGTGTCCGTGAAAATCTTCATACGCCACATCGCTGCGACCACTGTCGAGAATGCCAAACGAACCCCGAAAATTCCATAACGCAAAGCCCCAGCCGGCTTCCCGCCAGTTTGACAACATATCTTCCATCCAGCGAAGAGCCACATCATGCGGACACGGTGAATACGCTCCAAATTCACCCACCATCACGCCAACTCCCCGCTCCTGTATCCGCTGCCAAGGCTCTATCATCGTCCGCTTTAACCAATTCCTGTCCCGCGTCTCTCCGCCGGTGAGCATCCGGCCATCGTATTGAAACCGCGATGGTTCCTGATTCCATCCGGGAAATAAATTGATCAACGATTCTCCATTGCCGCTACGCAGAGCGAGTTCCTTGAGCGTGAGCCGCACCCTCCGCCCGAATGAAAACCCTACTTGTACCGACAGGAATTGCTACTTCGTAGTGCTTATCGTAAATGTTTTGATAAACATTCCACTCTTCCCGATAAACAACTTGCTTCCATTCCCCTTCGCCGGGGCCCGGCTTGAAATCATGCTGAAAAATGACTCTGCCGTCCGCTTCGACTGCCAAATTCGTGTTGCCGGACACCGTACCGACAAGCATTCGCAGTGTCGTTCCCGACGCACTCGGAGCGGCAAAATCAATCACCATCGGCTGCTTGAACCGTGTTTCAATTCCGTCTTTATCCGGTTGGAAGAGCAGTCCATTGCCCATCACCATAGGCCAAGACGGAACCGGGAAATCCGCACTGTTCACCCAACTTGCTCTGTAATGCGAAATTTCACTCGGTGCGTACCCGCGAGTCGCTTGGGCAACGTTTTGATCGACGAGATCGAAAAAGGGTTTGGTTCCATATTCGTATCCGTCGCACACGATGAGTCTTTCGGAATCAATTTCCCGAATCGCCTTGATGATTGCTTTATGTGCTGCGACGCACTGCGGTAGGATTGCCTCTACACCGTCCGGCTCATTGAATAAATTAAAACTTATCCGGCTACTGGGAATGCCTTTGTACCGTTTGGCAAAGGTCGTCCAATGTAGGATGCAGACGTCGAGTGCTTCGGGATCCGTCCAAACGCTTTTTGCTTCTGGCGGCCAGGCAACGGTATAACCCGGGGCGCGGTGAAAGTTTATATTGACATGGATTCCATATTTTTCGCCGAATTGGACGGCTTCGTCAATATCTTCGAGCACTCGTTCATTGATTTGCCGCCAGTCGCCGTCGATGGTCCACATTCGGTAGTCTAGCGGCAGGCGGACGAAGTCGAATCCGAAATCGCGTATCCATTGGAAGTCGTTTTCGACGAAGCGGTCATTGCGCCCGTTGAATTTTTCGAGCAGATTGAAGCCTCGCCATCGGGGGAGTTTGTCGTATCGGGGCTCCGGTAGTTTTTGAGCTTGGGCTTGAAGGGTGTGCATACAAGTTCCAGCGGCAAGGCTTGCGAGTCCGAGTTTGAGCAGATCACGTCGATTCATGGAAGGTGTCTCCCGGAAAGAAAAATGGGACAATGGGCATTATAGCGTAAAAAAGTTCTCCGTCGGACGGCAACGTTGGCGCAGCCGATTTTGGAGCGATGGCAAGCAAGCGTCAAATTGCATGTTAATTGCATTTACCAGGGCGCGGGGCCAGAAAACCAAAGAGCCGGGTATAATGGAACTCGTTGGTCCCCTACTCAACTCAAATTTGTCGGAAAAAACACGCATCCCTTGGACAGGTTTTGACGTCCTTCTGTTTTTTATCCTTTGGCTTGTAGCACAACATGCCTTGATGCACTACGTAGTATCATCGCAGGAGCAACCGCAAGCCGTTGCGGAAAAAAACGAACACAAACATCCAATTCATCAACTACTCGAGCAAGAAAAAAATACGCCCGCCGTTCTGTTTATCGCATTTCTAACCGTCGTCATCGCAGCACCGTTGATCGAAGAATTGTTGTTTCGCCTATTCCTGCAAGGTTGGCTCGAAGCAAAACTTGCGCAGCGTCAAATTCCTTATGCAAACGTCATCGCGATAGTGGCGGTCTCCTATTTTTTTGCAATCATTCATGGAGGGCCCCGTAATCCGCTCGATACGCAAACGCTGTTGTTGCAATATACGGCCGTCAGTATGACGAGTCTGTTGATTTTTGCCTTGGGAATATGCTATCTTATGCGAATACGTGGAATGAGTGTTGTTCATTGTTTCATCGGGCCGGAATCATTTTTCCGGCCGAGGTTTCTTCGCAATGCAGGTTATTGTGTCTTGGCCTTGACGCTTATTCTTGGTTTATCAGGCATTTTGAATGGTATAGTACCGGATACGAATACGGATCCGATCCCTATTTTTTTCTTGTCGTTGGTTCTCGGCATGATTTATAGTCGAACGCGGAATTTATCGTATTGCATATTGTTGCATGCGTGTTTGAACTTGACGAGTTTGGCATTCGTTTTGCTCTCGGTGTGGATATGATAGGGGAGGTGTCATTGCACTCTTGACAATCTATAAGTTTGTAGTAAACTGGCATGTTGCCTGTGTCGTGTCCCGTTGCGAGGGAGATGGGAGGGGGTGATTGTGTTCAAAAGGTGTTTTCCCTTATCGGCATTGCTTAAAAATTTTATTGTCGTTTTTCGTTTGCGCTCGTAGCTCAACCGGATAGAGCAGCGGATTTCTAATCCGCAGGTTAGGGGTTCGAGTCCCTTCGGGCGTAGTGGCGTAAAGCCTTGAAATACAAGCGTTTGCGACGGTTGTAAATTTTCGTTGTTTTGGTTTTAACACTGCAAAATCGTAGTAATTGCTACGATTTTGTACCAAAAAAGGAGTTAAAATGCCAAAACAAAAACGAGATTCCCTGCCAAAACTTCGGCGGGATAGAAACATTGCCTTTTGCGAGCATAATGGACAACGGTACCGGTTCGGACGGTGGGGCAGTCCCGAAGCCAAAGAAGCCTATAATCGCTTCCGAATTACCCTTTTAGAGTGCAACCTGACCGCACAGGTACAAAAAAAGAGCCGGGAATCGGTTCCCCCGCCTTCGGTTGCCGCCGTTACCGAATTGATCGAACAGTATTTTGCCTATCTTGACAGAAAAGGGAGCACGGACAAACGGGAACGCCCGCATTGGAAACGAGCCTTGGGTTTTCTAGTGGCATCTTGCGGCGACCTTCCCGTCGACCGTTTTTCTCGAAAATTCCTGATTTCGGTTCGGGACAGGATGGTCAAGGCAAAGACGTTGTGCCGGGGCATGATTAACCGCTATGTCCGCCTTATCGTGCGGGTTTTCGATTGGGGCGTTGACGTGGAAATCGTCCCGGAGGAAATTGTCGGTTCGATAAGCCGGGTGAAGGCATTAAAAGAAGGGGAATTCGGTGTTCGGGATAATCCGAAACGCAAAAACGTTCCTGACCCGACCGTTGCCAAAACTTTGCGATATTGCACACCGACGTTGGCCGCGATGATACAAGTGGGGCGGATGACTGGCATGCGGCCTGAAGAATTGTGTTTGATGGTCGTCGGCAATATCGAACGCCCGGAGGGTTCGGATTTGTGGTATTACCGCCTGGACAAACACAAGACGGTCAAGAAGGTAGGCAAGCGCATTATCCCGCTGGGCAAGCCGGAACAGGAATTGATTGTACCTTACCTGAAGGGCAAAAAGCCCGGCAATGCCATTTTTAGTCCACGGACTTCGGAAAAGGAACGCCATTTAGAACAGCGGGCAAACCGCAAGACGCCGATGGTTCCTTCGCAGATTGCACGGGATAAGCGTAATGCCAAAAAGCCGCCGGTTATCGGTGAATTCTACTGCCCAGATTCTTACCGTCGGGCGGTAACGTATGCCATCAACCGGGCAAATCGCAATGGAGAAAATGTCGAAAATTGGACACCGTATCAACTGCGTCATTCGGCTGCGTCGGAAGCCCGAAAAAAGTATGGCTGCGATGGAGCGAAAGCATTACAGGGACATGTGAGCGGCGATGTTACTGACCGTTACACCCACGAATGGCAGTTAGAATTGTGCGAAAAGATGGCGAGGGAACGGGTAAATCCCTTTGCCAGTGAGGTATAATACGTTGGCAACTTTTGGGAAACAATAAAAATGGAAAAGCAGTATTTTGCATATATTGGAGATTTTTGCACTGCGGTCAGGGAATGTGCCCGTTTGGATCGCGTTGTCGATCTGGGAGTGTTGCCCAGAAAACACCACCGAGACTTATGTGAGATCAACGAAGACAAAACCGTAGCCATTACACCAGCGGACAAGTTGACTGCAAAGGAACGTCTTGAGGTTCATTCCCGTAAATTGCAATACCGGATGCAGGGCAACGATGACAATGGCAATCCCATACTAGATATTGATGTTCGATTGCAACCGTTGGTTAATGCGGCAGTTTTCTTGCGTGGTGAGATGGAGGCACAGCAGGAAGCAGATAGCCAAGCGATCAAGGCTCTGTCGGAGATGATGGTGCCGGTTCCTGGCAAGGGATTCATGTTTGCAACAAGCGGGAAGGGCAACCCAAAGCCCGCTCCCAAGCCGGCGGTAGAAACGAAGGAACCGGCAAATGTAACCGTCAATATAGGTAACTTGAACGAACTGCGAAACGTGTTCTACGAAGGCAATGTAATGGCGGCACATACAAAAGAAGTGGACAAGTGGCATACATCGAGCATGGAGAAACACGACGGGACGGGATGGCGTGATCTTGTCGATGAATACTTTCCTGAATTGCGGAACGACATGAAAGGTCGAGAGAACAAAGCCAGTGTCATTAAGCGTGCCGTCAAAGTGCACAGGGAGAAGATAGACAGCGAATTTTAGCGGTCGATTTTCGGACAAGCCCTACCCTTCTTGTGTCCTCTTTTGCAACGGGAAATACCGGTATTTCCCGTTATTTTCTTGTCTTTTCTAGCCGGTCGTTTTTCGGACAAGCCGATTTTTGACTGCTTTACGGCCTCTGATTTACTTGTATATTCTTCCCACATCGTTACCAAAAACGACTTTTTATCGTTATTGCAAAGCCGTTACTTTGCGAAGGAGAATATGATGACAGGCATATTTTTGACCATCGGCGAAGTTGCCGAACTATTCCGAACGACACCGCAGGGGATTTACCAACGGATTCATCGTACCAAAAACGGAGGGGACACATTCCCAATGCCCATCAGTGGATTAGGAAAACGGCACTTGTGGTTGCGGGACGAGTTACTTAAGCACATCCAAAACTGTGCCACGTCCAGTACACCGCAAGCGGCCAGAACCAAACCGGAAAACGTTGCAAAACTGACCCGACATGGGATTAAAAAGTAGAACAAAAAAGGCCGGATGGGGAACGATGAAAACCCCATCCGGCCAAATTAACAATCCAATTTTTACAGGACAGGGGGTGTTATATCATGGCACAGCAAAATGTCAACGTAGAACTGACTCGCAAAGAACAGTATTATGGAAGCCGGAAACTTACACAAGAGGTGAGAAAACTTGAAGAACGTTTTGACAAATCGGAAGATGTGCGAGTGCCGGTTATTGCGTCGGTGTGCTTGGAAGTAGGAATGTTGCCCGGCGGAGCAAACTTCGCTGCGATGACCGTAGATGAGCAGATTGCCTTTATTAAAAATAATGACAGTCTATTTTGTGCCAATTTTGACAACCTGATTGAACTACTAGCAACCATAGCAGAAGGCAAAACACTTTCCCAAAAGAAAAAATGGGCTATCGAATTTTTAGAGAGGCAAATCAACGTTCTTGACCCGCTACCCGGAGAACCGGAAGTACGGCGTAAAAAAGTCAACACCGGAGTCGCCGTTCTTGATTTTATCCTTGCCAAAATCAAGCGGGTAAATTGGAAGGCATTTGCTAATGAGAAGAGTGGAGAAGTTTCTGAAACAAATTATATTCTGCGAACGGTTGAACGCACTTTGGAAACTTCATCTACCGCCAACCATCCGATGATTGACCGGAATGGCAGTGTATATTGCTACACCAACACTCATTTCCGAATGATTGAGGTGTCCGAATTGCGGAACTTTTTGATTGAAGCGGCAATTCGCTGCGGCGTGCCAAGCGATAAGGCAATTTACTTCGTCTTCGTTGATAAGTTGATTCGGCAATTTTATATCAATGCCGGTAGGCAAGGCTCATTCACAAAAGAACCCGATACTGCCTTCATAAATTTGAAGAATGGTACATTGTTTTTCGACAAAGGTAAGCACCGATTTGAACCGCACACAGCAGATTTATTTATCCGTTATGTTTTGGATTTTGATTACAACCCCGAAGCAACTGCCCCGCGTTGGCAAGAGCATTTAGGCCGTTCCCTGCCACATTTTGACAAGCAGATGTATCTTGCGAAATGTCTAGCTTTGCCATTTTACAAGGGGAAAATCGAAAAAACTCCCATCCTTTACGGACAACGGGATACTGGCAAAAGTACAACGTTGGACGTGTATAAGGTGTTGGTCGGAGCGGAAAACATATCGACCGAGACTTTATCGGCATTGACGCAAGCGGATTACCACGGACTTTATGCAAGGGCAAGGCTAGACGGAAAACTGGTCAACATTGCCAGCGATATATCGAAAAAAATATCGGACGAGGGACTTGCAAAGACTCTGATTAGCTGCGAGGCGGTATCGGCAAGGCGACCGAACAAGGAGGGATTCGACATGCGGGATTATGCCCGGCTTGTTTTTGCCATGAACGAGTTGCCCCCACAATTCTTTTCCGACGCTGCACTGGCAAAGCGAGCAGCAATTATCGAATTCGACCAACAGGTTACACCGCAAAAAAAGGATACGGACTTTGCCGAAAAAATTATTGCGAATGAATTGCCCGGCGTTTTGAATTGGATTATCGACGGCTTGACCCAACTAAATGCCACCGGACGGCTTGATGCGCCACCCTGTTGTATCGAAGCAATGGACAAAATCCGTGAGGAAAATGACCCGCTTGCGGGATGGTTGGGTGAGAAGGAGTATTGTGTAGGCAATCAAAACTTTATCTCTTTGAAGGCCGCCTATGACGACTTCAGAGAGTACTGCAAGGAAAACGGAAATTACGCCGCGAGCAAAAAGACGTTCACACGCCGGTTGAGGGATGTGGGGTACAAAATTGACCGGCCAAACAACCATGCAGGAGTCATGTTGTACTATACAAATTCTTTCCTTGAAAATGAGTCCCATCAGTCCCATGCGTCCCCATCCCTTAAAAACAAGAGCGAAAAAGGGGATTTATCGGGGACTGAAACGGGAATTGATTCTTTCCCGAAAAATGAGTCCCCGGATGAATCCCCGATGAGTCCCCATTTTCATGCGGTAAATATAGGGGCGGGGACTGATGGGACTAATGGGCACGAAAATTCGGGAAAGGTTTTTGACGTGGAATCGGCGGAAAATTCCCTTTGCAAAAAATGTACACACCATCGGCCATCATCGTATCCCGATGGACATTGCGAATCCGGATGTGTCCAACAAAATTTGCCGTGTTGTGATTTTGTAGCCAAAACGCCCATAGCACTATTTTAGCCCGCATACCATCCGGCACGTCGCCGGCGGATTTATTTTATAAGGAGAAATTGCTATGAGTGAAAAAATTGAAAATGCCCCAGTGGGGTCAAACAGGGAATTGAGCGCGGAGGACAAATATTTGGATTCCTTGCAAAAATTGGAGAATTTGTCGAAGGAACTTGCTTTTTATAAACAAGAGGCAACACAGCGAAAGATTCTAGACGAACTAACATTTGTCTGCGAACGTCTACGTGTTCCACAGCACATCATCAAATATGAACTACCACGTTACATTTGTGATTTTTGTATTACAAGCGACGGAAAAGTGGTGTCAAAGACAGATGAAAGCCTGGATGCAAGAGCCGTCGTTTCTGCGATGCAGAAGGAGCGGATTCATTGGACGATGCCCACTACTGTTGTAGGCTATGAACCGATGAGGGAGATCAGTGATGACACCCCTAACAATCACGCTGCCATCATCGAACAACAATCTAGAAGATGGTTTGACAAAAACTAACCCACAGGAGATTTATTATGACTTTATTAAACAACAAAAAGACAAGTGGCTTTTTCGCCGTTGCTACTGCACAGAATCGAGATGAGATGTTGATTGATTCGTTCACGAGTCAAGCACCGATGCTATCAAGGATGCAGTGGTCGAAGGCAAACAAAACGGTCGCCCACTCATACAGGGAAGTTACGGACATTGAAGGTGTTGATGTTTTTGACTTGGATGGCAAGATGCCCGACATGCGAGTATCTTTCCAACTAGGCAGCGTCCATCTAACGCCCCTTGGCGGTAGATGCGAACTTGGTGAGAATACTGCCCGGCTTATGGGAGACTCCGACTCCTACTTTATGGGACAGTCAGTTCTACTTGCAAAACACGGCGGGCAACGATTAGAACGAGCATTCTTCGATAAGATCGTATCTACTGCTGTTGAGAAGAATCGCGTTTTTCATTACGATGCCAGCGTTGCTAAAAACAGCGGCGCTACTATCGCTGTGGTCAGTTGGAGTGCACTAGAAAGTTGCGCATTGTATAGTCCGGCCTTCCAATCCCCACAAGGGGACTTTTGGGAAGTAGAACGTTACCACAATGGAAACATTTACCCAAACCGTGATGGTGTAAATGTTTTCGGCGCATACGTCAAGACGGCGGTGGGGCTGCTACTTGCAAATCCCAGGTCTTACGCCGTCTTGCGGAACGTGCCGTTAAACACTGATACCAAAGAATTTCCTAAAAAGTTTGCCGACGCGATGGCCAACGTAGTCGATGAAGCAAATCCCCATGACGGGACGACGGTAATAATGCCAAGGGCTTACAAGGTACGAATCGCAAGTAGCGTTTCGTACCATGGCACTGGCAACGCACTGATTCAATTTGATAATCAGTTCAATTGCAGAATCTGCGGTTGCGAAGTCGTGGGCAGTCCAAACATTCCGTTAAACTTCCGATTGAAAAATGAAGAAGAATAGTGTTTTGTTTCTAACCCATTTATTGACTGGTATAAGTTTGCGAGTCGGTAGATGGGTTGTTTTGACGTACAAAGAATATTTCAGATCGGCGAATTATACAAACTGAAAAAGAAAAAACACGGCGGCACTGGCGCAAATCAATACAAAGTGCAGAGTCCTCAAAATGAGGACTCTGCAAAAACGGCAGACATTATCACTCGACGTACAAAACATAAGCAGGGGAACGGTTGAGCGGGCTGCTGTCTTCCATATTGCCGTTGCCGACATTGCATAAACGCTTGTATTGCTCTCGCATTGCATTTTATGGCCAATTCTATAAAAAACCATAACATACACAAGCCCGCAAATGGATTGTATCGGCCTTAAAATTGATTCGGACAATCTTGCCTATCTTAACATGAAACAAACAGCCCCACGCCCCGCTTTTTTTTGCTACTTTCACCTAAAAATTTTGTGCGGTTTTGCGCCGATATTTTGTGCGGTTTTAGGATATATCTTGACAAGTTTTGTAAAGTAATGTACAATGATGTTAATTAGTAGTGTGTGCATTTCACGCTAGAAAACACGGTGTTTGACGCTATTTTATAAGTAGTATTATGCTACATAAGTAGAAAAACGAAAATAGTTTTCTAATCCGCAGGTTAGGGATTCGAGTCCCTTCGGGCGTATTAGGCTAACGCCTTACAATGCAACGTTTTGCGGCGAATGTAAGCCCTGAAATAAGCAGGGCAATTGGGGTTATTGCGCTTGCTGGAAACTCATACAGGATGGGCCCCTCAAACAATTTTGGCACCGAAGGAGGTGCGCACTATGCCAAAATTGAACAATCGCCCGCCCAAGTATTCCAAAATGGGCAAATACGCTGTCGTCTATTACGGCGGCAAAAGTCATTATCTCGGACGCTATGGTTCCGACGAGTCAAAAATCGCCTATTCTCGCCTGTTAGCCGAGATTCAAGCGAGTCCCACAGGATTCCGTTGCCGAAAGAAGAGCAGCACGTTACCGTCCGCGAGCTTGCCGCCGCTTTTCTCGATTACTCGCAATCAAGCATCAATCCAACTGACTACGCTCACTATCGAACCGTCGTCCTGGATTTTTTGGACAAACTCTACGGAGACGATACTCCGGTCGAGCAATTTAAGCCAAGTTGCATAAAGTTGGTGCGACAGGAGATGATGAAGTCCCGTCGATTTTGCCGGAGAATCGTCAACAGATACACCCATCGCATTGTTTCGATTTTTGCGTGGGGAGTCGAGAATGACCTGGTACAGGAAACGACGTGGAGAGCGTTGAAAGCCGTGAAAGTGCCACGGAACTTGCTCATAGCGACGAGGATGCGCAGGCCTTGCTCGGACATCGCACTGTTAATATGACGAAGCGTTACACACACACGCAACTTGCGAGGCGTGAAGCGTTAGCACGCAATCGGCACAATCCGTTTGATGCGGAGGAATCGTAAAAAAACACCGACGAGAGCATCATCGCAATGATTGCGATGATGCTCTATTTTCTTCCAAAAAAATCAGTGGTTGAAAATTGCATACGTATAAACAAATTTTTAATCACTGAATCTGTTGTATCAGGAGTCAAACGCCGACTTCATCGCACTGAGTCTTTTTTAGTGGGACTTCCCGTATTCCTTGCTCTATTGTAAAATGCGAGGATGGATTTTGCCCCATTTCTGACCGCATGTGAAAATTCAAAATGACTGAAAACATCAATGTATCTCCCGATTTGCTGGACGTTTTTATCGGAAGACAAAACATCGACAGCATACGTTTGAATGATGACGACATCAGTTTTGATCTATGCGCACGAGATTCTGACGACAACGATGAAAAAACAATCAATCGCAGCACAATGGACGACGTTGAAAACTTTTTTGCTGAAGTGATTTTTATTTGGACGGCACGATAGAAAAACTCAGAGAAGCTGTCGCTGTTCTTGAAAAACGCTTGTCATTGTTTACAGAGCCGACATCGCAGTCGAAGAACAAGTCCATACCGTTTGGGCATACGCTTGCGAACAAAATTCGACATGAGACTCACTGATATTGAAGAGGCATTGGCCTTAGTCAATCGAACAAGCCTATCGGCGAGCCTTCTGATTCCTACTCCGGGCAATGGGGCAGAAGTAGCATACGTCTTCACGGTCAGTCTATCGGTATCGGGCAATGGACTGCTTGCTCTTGCAGCATATGATGGCATGCCGAATTTGAAAAATCTACTTACCGCTATGCAAGCCGACTTCCCATACGAAATAGATAAGTCTTGCAGCGATGTGAGTCGGTTGCGGTTTGTAACCTGGGACGACAATCTAATCGTTAAAGACGAAGTGTTTCCTGCAATTCTGACCGAGCAGAAGGAAGTGATGGAAGACGTTGATGATACCGCCCCGCTACAATACGTTGCGTTTCCGATTGCTCACTTGCCCTCTACTCTTGCCAACTTTGTGCTTGATGCGCAACGCTGTATCAATCTGAAAGCCCCCGCGATGCCCGCCGTCAGCGTCCTTGCGGTCATCGCAAGTATTATAGGAAGCAGTTGCCGGATTGAAATCAAGCCGGGCTATACCGAACCAGTAGCATTGTTTGTCATAGCAGTAGCGGACAGCGGAAGTGCAAAGACAGCGGCAATTAAAGCCGCTGTGAAATACTTGAAGACACTACAAGCCGAAAGACGCAGGCAACGGAAACGAGCAGAACATGATTGGAAACAGGTACATGTCGCATGGAAAAAACTCCCCAAAGATGACCAGGGGGACGAACCGAAACAACCGCCTCCCGCTGAACGTTTCATCATTGGCGACATAACGCTGGAAGCCGTTGGAGAAATTCTCGAAAACAATCCGCTGGGAGTGTTGCTGCATCGGGAAGAAGTGAACGCGTTCCTTGCCGGAATGGATGCTTACCGAAAAACGTCCACGGACTTGCAGTCTTGGATAGAAATTTTCGATGGGGAATCTATTCTCGTTGACCGCAAAAAAACCGAACCGATTCAAGTTGATCATCCGAGCGTTGCGATCGTCGGTGGAATCCAACCTAAAATCTTGAAAAATACGATCCAAAAACGACCGGATTTTATTGATACCGGTTTTGGAAGTCGGCTCCTTTTCGTCATGCCGCAAAAAGAGCCGGTTGAGTGGAACGAAAACATTCCCGATGCGAGCATCGTTGACGCATACGAAGGCCTCATTGACGGTATCCTTGCCGATAGGGAAAATGCCCTTATACAAGACGATACGGGAATCAACGCCTTCGCAAGGGTCGAGCCGTTTGTTTTTCCATTGTCGATCGCTGCCCGTCGAGTGCTGTTTGACTTCCAAAAACGATATGCAAGGCAAGCCCACTATGAAGATACTGCCAAGGCTGCCGCGATGCACAAGGCGGGACGTATTGCCGCACGGTTATGCCTGACGTTGCATTGCGTCCGTGCAATCGAGATGACGGGACACCTGCGGGGGCTTCCCGACATTTCGGAAGGGACTGCTGAAAATGCAGTTGTTCTTGCGAGTTGGTTCATTCACGAATCGGAGCGAGTTTATGCAATGCTTGCAGGAGCACGTGTTGCCGACGAACTGACCGACGAACGACGGGCAGTAATGCGGGTCTTGCAGAGGAAAGATAAGCCGATGACGAGCAACGAAATTCGCTTTGCCAGCAATGCGACGAAGGAGATGAGCATAGATAACATAGAGCAGATGTTGCGTGAACTGATAAAATTAGGGAGGGTTGTGGCGCAGGAACGTCAGCAGGAAAAAGGCAAGGGACGACCTGCGACGGAGTACAAAATGTCTGAAAATCTTTGAACAAAATATCGTCAGCGTAAGTAGAAATGCGAAATTTCCCGGTAAAAATTGCATATCTACTTACGCTGACGTTTATTTTTTGTAAAAAAATGATTTCGACAAACTGCATGTGCTTTCTGTTTCATCGCAATCATCCGCACGTGCTCACCCCGCACAACTGCTACAATCCACCGGCCAGTGCGACAAATTCTGCCCCCTGCCCGCATCGCTTGCATTGAACCTATTGCATTTCGCAAAAAAGTGTGGCATAGCGGACGGACAATTAGAAATTCCGTTCCGATTCCATATCGGACGGATTAAATTACGAGTACGTTAACAAACTATTAAGATCGCTTCGGCGGACGACAGTTTTCTACGTGTCAACCGGCCACTTCATAATGGAAAGGTCGGGTAGGAAATTATCGGGAATGTACAAAGTTGCGTTACTTCCGTGAAGGGAGTGCGCGTGTACATTTGCGGACAAAAGTCAGCATTGTCCAATTGGCTAGCAATGCACCACTTTGACACGTGGGGTTTACTCCGTTCTTACAATGGCGTGCCGCTCCCGTCTTGAGCGGTTTCTGTTGCCGGACTCGGCTAGCATTTTGTAGCACACAAAACACATGTCAAACTGGTTTTACTACGACAGCAACGCTCAGAAACAAGGCCCCTATACTTCTGCGCAATTCAAAGAATTGGCCAAGCAAGGAGTGATTACGCCGGATACCATGATAGAAACTGAGGAGGGAAAAACCGCTCCGGCAAGACGAATGAAAGGCTTGACGTTCGGAGAATCGGCACGGCCTCAGGCAACACCACAACCGCCGCCGGCAGCGGTTCCACCTTCTGCCCTAACAAACTTTTTTATCTCGACCAAAACAATCAGAAACACGGCCCTGTCAACAACGAGCAACTTAAAACACTGGCAGCACAGGGCGTTATCAATCCGAATACGCCGCTGATGACGGATGCCGGACAGAAGGGAAGAGCCGGACAGATTCCCGGCTTGTTCGTTGCTCCCGCAGCTCCAAATCCTTTTACAGATCCAGAACCAAGTCTTGCACTGCATTATGTGCCCGATACAGACACACAAGCAGGAGCGACAGACGAACAACTACAAACCGGCGGCGGAAAAGCCGTTCGCTCGCTGGTATATGGTATTATCAGTGTGCTGACCTGTGGTGGATTCCTTATTTTACCGTTAATTGGCTTACTCATTGGTTTTTTGGGCTTGAAATCTAATAAGAGAGGAATTGCCATTACGGGACTCTGTCTCAACGGCGTTAGTCTTATAATTCCTCTCGTCGTATGTTTACTCTACGTCGTCCCTGCCGCACAGGAAGCGGCAAAGCGGATGCAGTGTAAAAATAATCTAATACGGATTATGCTTGCTTTCTATGATTATCACGAAGAACGTAATGGTTTTCCTCCGCTTTACACGATGGATGCTAATAGCAAGCCACGCCATAGTTGGCGGGTATTGATTCTACCTTACATCGGACATGCTGAACTATATGATGCAATCCGATTAGACGAGCCGTGGGATAGCGAATATAATAAGCAATTTCACGATGAAATGCCGTCAACCTATCAGTGTCCAAGTAATGCAAACAAAGGGTGCTGTTATGTAGTTATAGAGGGCATTCTTACTCCTCGCATCGGTACTAGCTTTGCCTCGATGCAAAGGGGATTGTCTAATACTTTGGCATTGGTTGAAGTCAGAGATTCATTCAACTGGATGGATCCCGAAGCGGACATTGGGTTGAGAGATTTAGAGCAAGGAATCAATGCTGGCGGTCGAGTTGGGAGCCATCATGTGAATGGAATGAATGCGGCATTTATGGATGGTAGCGTCGTATTTCTCACTAATGACACACCATCGGAAGAACTCAGAAATTGGGGAACAAGGGTTGGCCCGGTAGCTCAAACACCACAAAATAGGGTTAGCCCGACAGTTCAAGCACCGCAAAACAGGAGTAGTTCGAGGAACAATCTTGCTGCTTATAACCGTATCCAAATCGGAATGACTTACAATCAAGTTGTGGATATTGTCGGTAGACCGACCGAAAGAACCGCATCGTCAGAATCTGCGGGATACCAATATGAGACATATTCTTGGGATGTTACAGATTCTCCAGGAGCATATTTCAGTGTCTACTTTACAAACGGCAGAGTTGCTTCAAAGAATCAATATGGACTGAGATGATGATTTCCGGCAACTCGTTTATTCAAATAACATTATTACAAACCATAAGGAACAATCATGACAAACTACTTTTACTTCGACAAAAACAATCAGAAACACGGCCCCATCAGCGAGCAGCAACTCAAGGCATTGGCAACGCAGGGCACTATCGGGCCGCATACTCCAATGGAGACCGATACTGGACACAAAGGAACCGCAGGACAGATCCCCGGCTTGTTCGTTGCTGTTCCATTGCCACCACCCCGTCAACCAGCACCGGTAGTACCGCTGTCCGCCGAGATATTCTGTACCAACTGCGGCAACACTGTATCAGAACAGGCAGTCGCTTGTAGGTCATGCGGTGCTAAACCCGTTGGCCATCGGAAATTCTGTCGTCGGTGTGGAGATGGCCTTAACCCCGAGCAAGTCATCTGTATCGGATGCGGATCAGCAATCAGTGCTACGGGTAAGTCGCGTTCCATCGCAGGAATTTCAAGTACGAGCGACGGCATTTTTTCGGGACAGAAAAACCAATGGGTGGCGGCTCTCTTTGCTCTCTTTCTTGGAGGGTTTGGTGCGCACTGGTTATATCTTGGAGAAAAGAGAAGGGCGTTTCCACGTCTTATCATGTGTCTTATACTTATTGTTATGTATCCCATTGTGTATTTCGTTACTCTTGTCGCTGCGTCAGCGGAATTGGATATGTTGCTGCTGATAAACGGCTTCGCTTCTCTCGCTTGGTTTATATTGCTTGCCATCATCAGCATTTGGGCACTCGTTGATTGTATCATGTTCCTTGTGATGAGCAACGACGATTTTGATAAGAAATACAATAGGGAAGATATACGTTTATAAAACGCATGCGAGATACCAACACAAGATTTTTTACCGCATATATCATCGACTTTCATATACATTTTACCCCAATTATAAAAAACACATGTCAACTTGGTATTACTACAACGAGGACGGCAATAAGATTGAAGTTACAGGCGGTCAACTCAAAGAACTCGCCAAGCAGGGAATGGTTACGCGAGACACCATCGTCGAAACCGAAGAGGGAAAATCCGGACCAGCACGAAGAGTGAAAGGCTTAGCGTTTCTTGAAGCGACACAACCTGAATCGGGGCAGGAAGTAGCGCCATCCAAAACCAAAACCACGACATCGAAATGGTTTTACTACAATGAGAACGGCGACAAGATTGAAGTTACGGGCAGTCAATTGAAAGGCCTTGCCAAAGCGGGGATGATTACGCCGGGAACCTTAGTCGAGACTGAAGACGGGAAAAAAGCACTGGCAAAAACAGTGAAGGGATTGACGTTTATCGCCGCGGCGACAGCGGCCACTGCTGTACTGGCTACCGGGGCGAATCCGTTTACCGGCAGTGCTGTTCCGCTCGGAGACAATCCGTTTTCTGCTCCTATGCAGGATATTGCAGCTAATGCCACCGGCACAATTTGGTTCGCTGATCTCGTTCAAAATGAACATGTGCAAAAAGGAGTCAAAAAAGGCGTTAAGTCGTTCTTTAAGAGCGATGATTCGTCTGCAAATAACCAGTCAGAACTCCCAAATGCCGATTATGGCGTTGCGGAATCAGTCGATTCGTATGATTTCGATGGGAGCGAAATTGCCAATACAGATGGTAGTGTCATGGATTTTCTAGGCGGATTCTTTGATTAGCTAGTCCTCCTGTATAAATGCAAACATCTATCGCCTTATTGCTACACCCTAAACAATCAGCACAAACTTTCCGAAAATACAAACGATAATGAAAATATAGGAACTAACACACACACATCGTTTCAATCATTCGTCGCCGATTGAAACGATATAACACAAGAGCGACACAACCCTAAATGAAAGGACAACCCTATGCCGACACTTAAGCGAACCTTGATAAAAACCGTTTTGCCTGATGATATTCCACGACTAGCAAAGAGCGGCGAAGAACGATTGAGTAAGAAGTATCCTCAATCCGCCGAACTCTACGATTGTATCTTACAGTCGTCAAGGAATAACTTCGGCGATGACGAACTTATCGAACAAGTTTATAAAATGCTTGCGGCATTTGGGATGGACAATCAGCAGGCAAAGTTAAGCGACCTTCCCGACTTTAAGCAGTTGATTCAAGAACATGCCACAACCATTCAATCGTTCGCTCATCTCAAACTGGAAGCAGTTGATGAAACAGATGACTCGTTCAAAGAGACAATGAGTTCCTTGTTCTGCAATCTTGCAGGGCTTACCCAAACGAAGCTGTCATTGGTAACGTTCGCAAAAGCAATGCATTTTTTGCTACCCAATCTTTTCATGCCAATTGACCACAAGTACACGCTTCAGTTTTTTTACACTGACCCTCCATATAAAAAGAAGGAATACGTGCGATACTATATGATAGACACGCTTGGCAAACAAAAACAGTGTTTCCTTCAAGTGTTTGAGCAATTTAAGCAATTCGCTCAGAAACATCATGCTCTACTGACAGCACAAGTCGATAAAACTTCGCGATGGAATCGTAACATACCCAAAGTTATCGATAACATCATCATTGCTCACGTTTCGGAGAACATGGAGTAGTTAACAGCAGCCGATGCTCGCCCGTTGACTTTTATTTTAACCGCGTGATAGTGAGAATGATTCGCATTGCACGCATTTAACCCCGCATTTTGGAGAACTTAACATGACAAACAGCACATTTGATCGTTTTTCGAGCACGGACGCCGCATCCGAGCAACGCAAGCAGCGCAAGCAAAAGCAGGGGCGAATCCTGCGCATTGAAGAATTGGAGAATCGCGAACTGTTATCGGCAACACTGTGGGAAACAGGGTTGCCGGTATCGTCGATCTCGTCATCTTCGAGCTGGGACGACTCCATCGACTTGCACAGCAATGTCCTTGAGATATGCGGCACGAACAATGATGACTGGATTAAAATTCAGAAAACAGATATGCAAGTCATCGTTCGTGCATTCGATATAGCAGAAGAAGGTGCGGATGGTGCTCTGCTAGTAGAGCGGTCTGCACAGAATGGACAGCATGTTCATCTACTCGAAGTAGCCGATTACAGCGAATGGATCGTTGAAATCGGTGCGTGGTCCGTCGACAAAAGTCTTGTCTCTCAAATCTCTTTCTGGGGCTTTGGTGGCAACGATATTTTCATTGGTACCTACGAAGGCGTATCGACTACTATCGTGATGCGATTAGAAGGTGGTGTCGGTGATAACTGGCTAGTAGGCGGTGTCGGCAATGACTGGATATACGGCAGTTGGTTAGGCAACAGTCATCTAGATACCGGTGTCGCTGGCGATAACATGGTTATCGGTGGTCGTGGTGCGAATGTCTTCTATAACAGTAGCGATGGTAGTGATTGCTTTATTTGGGTCTATATCGGCAATATTGGTACAACGGCTATGCCGTCTCCTGGAGATGGAGATGGACGGATATAACTACGCAATTACGCTGTAGCCTGGACAGAAACTACTGAGCTAGCAGTTGCCAACTATGCTTAGCGAACTTACAGTGTGATTGGTACATGCGAATTCTTTAAGTTCTGCAGGGTAAGCGGTATGGGGCTTGTTACGACACATCTGTTGGATATGGGCTTACAAAATCGATTTCCTTCGGTGCTTGGTACGGCTAATACCGGCCTTGGAGGTATGATGTTCTACGGATTTCCGTCGTATAGTACTTTTATACACGAAGTAGCGCATTTTTGGCACAACATTAGCAATCCTGTATGGAATGACTTTCGCTCTATTTCCTGGGCATCTGGTACTCGACTTGGTATAGCGTCCGATTTCACAACTCAGTATGGAATGACCAATGTGCGGGAAGACTGGACAACAAGCGTAGAATACGTAGTTGCTGGGGGAAATCACAACGGTTGGGTTCATACTGGCTTCTCAGCGATATGGCATCAGAAAGTAGCCTTAGTCCATCAGTTTTTTGCATGGCTCAATCCGAACTATGTACCTAAGTTGCCATCGACGTCTATAACGACGCCTACAATACCCAGTCCAGGCACACCGACGACTCCTACAACACCAGGTAACCCTAGTACACCGCAAAATCCAACCGCACCATTTGCGGTTAAGCCAAAAGTGCGGTTAGACAAGAAAGCAACGACGACTACATCGCTGACGATTAACTTGTTAGCACCGAACAGTAGAACATCGTTAGATGCGAATGTACATGATGCGGTTAGCTGGAGTCCAACAGCACGCAATAGTACCGCGCCGAGTGGGCACGTTGAAGGCATTACAGGAACGCAATTTACACTGACGGACTTAAACCCTGGCACTCGTTATCGTATCACTGTTACACCGCATAATGAAAACGGTCAAAGTCATGATAGTAGAAATCGGTCAATGCACACTACTCTCAATGCAACAACGCAACGATACGACACATTGCGAGTGCAGAAATTGCGATCTGACAGTTCGCTTCGCACTGCTGAGTCGCTGACATTTACCTGGCAACAGTCAGGTGCAAAGCATGTAGCAGATGCTGTGATACATTATCGCATAGAAGTTTTAGACCGCACTACCGGTCAAACGGTAATGCAAACGACGACTACTGACCCGCGTTTTACGCTGACGGAGCTCGATGCAAACACGCGATATACAATTCGTGTGCAAGAAGTCGCAACTATCGATGGCAGGGATATTCTATCACGCATCGCACAACTGACAGCTCGCACGTTGCGCTTGGTGTAATCATAAATCATATCACAAGAGTCGAACTTGACTCCAAGCAAAAGCATTTTCGACTTTTGATACGATAATCAGCAATATCAATGAGAGAAATTAAGCACTCTCATTGACAACGATTAAAACAATCATAGACATCTTGTCTATCAAACATATCATCGTTGCACGACTTGCCTAAAATCAAAAATGTTGTATCGTAACGATAACATTGTCAACGTATTGCGTTTGCAATGCAATTGCCTTATAGGGGCAAGACGGCAACGGGGATGCTATGTTTGAAAGATAGGAACACAATGATGAGAAAAAAGATTTTGATGATCGGCAATACCGATGGATTTCCGGGCGTGTTAGTAGACATTGATGACTACTATGCGTTTTTTACAAGTCCCATCGGCGGTAACTGGCATTGCGATGAGATTGATATTCTGATGAATCCAACAAAGCGGAATCTCAGCAGGAAACTTTCTGAAATAGAGCATGCTGCGTATGACTATGTAATCGTCATCTTTTCGGGACATGGTTGTGAAGAATACAATGGAATAGTGCTCGCTATCAACGAGCATGAAATGTTTGCGATGCGGCATCTTACAAACTTGTCGCCAAAGCAACTGATGATACTTGACTGTTGTCGCAGTTATAGAGTGATTGATGAGGAAGATGCTTGCATAAACAATGAGGCGATTGCGTTTTCTAGGTTCGATAATGCAATTAGGCACGAATATGAGCGGATGATAGAAAATGCGGTGCCACAAGAGATTGTGCTTTACTCTTGCGATGAGAATGAATCATCTTTAATCAGCAATGAAGGAAGTTACTACTTACAATATCTCCTCGCTGCCGCAGAGATGGCAATGATTCAATTGCATGTTCCTGCTAAAAACGTTCGCAGAATCCATGATGCCGCTGTAGAAATGATGCGTCAAGACTATCCATTTTCTGACCAGCATCCGCGAATACTCGAGCCGCATCGTTTGGTGCATCGCCGATTGCCTTTTGTAATCAATCCGAATCGTTGGTAGAATAATTTACTACTACCACACTCTTGCTTTGAAGTCTTTCGGTACTTCTACTATCTCAACGCCTTCGCCGGATTGGACGATAGTGTATAAGCCATTCTCGTGAGCAAAGTCCACTACTTTGTCTTCAACGACTGCACCGGCAACGGCACCGATGTAACGAATAGTAGTATCTCCCCATCTTGCATCAGCATAAGTGCGATACTTGTCGATGCGTTCTATATGCTGGCGGACATCAGCAGTATCGAGCGTCGTCTTAACTTCGATGAGAATAGAAATATCGCCATTGTGCAAGATTAAATCTATCTCGCCTTTGATGCCTAACTTCGACAGGCGAAAGCTATGATTACGAGTATAGTCATCGACTTCGTAGCCGAGTGCATGAAACTTGTCGAGTATTCTTCCGCCGAGCATGTTTTCAACGATCTCGCCGATGCGCGAACCTAATTCGGATATTTTCTTATTTGTTTCTTTCATTCGCCGGTCTGTTTCTTGTCTCATCTTGTCGTACTCGGCATCGCGATCCTTCATTAGGCGGTCAAACTCCGCACCCTGCTCTTTGATTGAAAGGCGAAGCTCCCGAATCTCTTGTCCTGCCTCGCGAAACAATTCGAGGACGCTCTCATAAGTTAGTTGCTGTTCTGACATTGCTCGACTCCTTCTTTTTTCTCCGTACATTCTATCATAATTACCAGATTCGTGAACGAGCAAATTTCGCAGTCTCGAAATGCGTCTTTTGCGAGTGCGGAAGAAGAAGCGAAAACAGCATTTTCTGCGATTTTTGCGATTCCAACGTGCGGATTCTGCAAAAATCGTGAGAATCAGCGTTAGAATCCGCATTTTGATCTGGATTTTCGGCAAAATGCTGGCATTTCGCAGAGTTCATCGGTGATTTCACGCCGATTTCGCAAAACACCAGGATTTCGCGTAAGGGTTTTAGGGCGTGTTTACACTAACCTTGCATTGCTTTTCGTCAATCGTTATACTCCGTCATGGAATGGACACAAGAACACTATGACCGTATCAACACCTGCTTCCGGTGCAACGCGGTAACGTTAAACTCGACCATCTGACTTTTCTGCATGCAATGCAATACATGGCAGAAAACAGTTGCCGATGGCGAGCGATGCCTAAAGAATTCGACAAATGGTCGGCACTCTATCGGCGTTTTCGTTACTGGATCGATATTGGTGTCTTCGACCGCATCGAAAAACATCTCAAGTCGCAAGCCGTTAATATCAAAGAAATTAAGATATTTGCATTAGATAGAACTTACATCAAAGTTCATCCTGATGGTACGGGTGCGCCAAAAAAAAGGACCGCAAGCCATTGGCAAAAGTAAAAGAGATTAACTACTACGATACGCTCGATAGTAGCCTAAGAAAGTAGCCGATTGTCTGTATCTTGCTATTGGCTTCAGTAGCATAAGATATTGAAGTAAAATTATTGATAGTAGAAGTAGCGAAGGGCAAGCCGCTGACCATGGATAAGGCGTATGAGGGTGATGCGTGTCGTGCGAAGACGAAGAAGATTCGTATTAAGCCTTGACGTTACTGCGAGCAGTTGTATAAGTATCAAAATGTTGTGGTGCGTAACTTGCGACAAATTAAAGAGTTCTGTCGGGTGTTTGCGATGCATGATAGATTAGATGAAACTTGTAATGCTTTTATTGCCATCGTGAATGTCTGCCGATTTCTAATAAATTAGTGTAAACACGCCCTAGCAAAAAATGCGGCGAGTATAAGGTTTTTTCGTGAAAATAAGGGTTTGCGTAGTTGATTTTGCACGAGAATGGAGTAGAATGAGCGAGTCTTTTGAGTTAGGAAATGCTGGCATTTGCAGGCTTTTCCCTTATTTTAACTATCCGGCGGTGCACGAGACGAAGTTGAAGTCACCTTTCCTACGGAACCGAAGGTTACTGGTTCGAGTCCAGTGGGGTGTAGTGGGCTAACGCCTTATAATACAACGCTTTTCGGCGGTTGTAAGCCCTGATATAAGCAGGGCAATTTTGGTTATTGCGCTTGCCGGAAATCCATACAGGATGGGCCCCTCAAACAATTTCGGCACCGAAGGAGGTACGCATGCCGAAATTAAACAACCGCCCGCCCAAGTATTCCAAAATGGGAAAGTATGCCGTCGTCTATTACGGCGGCAAAAGTCATTATCTCGGACGCTACGGCTCCGATGAGTCAAAAGTCGCCTATTCTCGCCTGTTAGCCGAGATTCAAGCAAGTCCCACAGGAGTTCCGTTGCCAAAAGAGGAGCGACACGTTACAGTTCGCGAGCTTGCCTTGACAATGCGTCGGCAAAGAACGGCAACTGCCGGACGACCAAAAATTCCGCATTGGTATCCGTATCAGTTGCGTCATAGTGCGAGTACTGCCACAAAACGGTGAAGAGCTCGTTTCGTTCGTGCATCGACTCAATCTTGATACTTTAGAGATGGATGATTGCCGTTGCTCTATCCACCAAGGCGATCTCGAATGCGTTAAAGATGTTTTTAACAACGGCAATTTACGATCTCTGTCCGCGACCACATTCCTTTTGATGATATTGTGGATTCGTGAAACTCTATTCGTGATGGATTCTCTACAAGATGATGATAGACTTGATTTTATCAAAAAGACTTTTGCTCTCACTGGTGCTTTTAATGGCATTGATATAGACGAAGAAAAAGTTGTGTGTGAATTTCTGGAACTAGACCGTGAAGGTAACCGTCGAGGAAAGCTGCTGTTTACTCAGTCTTCGATTGCCGCCTGGATGTGTCAGCAGTCCGAGTCTGTTAGTAGATATGCCCGACAGTTACTACTTCCAAAGAGCGACGACAAGCGGAGAAATCG
>Ga0099364_10001085_pt1 | contig 45627 bp, 42 predicted proteins | sample TergutTh196P3_FD_73070 | JGI IMG/M metagenome (GOLD analysis project Ga0099364, IMG submission 73070) | Microcerotermes parvus P3 segment gut microbial communities from Pointe-Noire, Republic of the Congo - Th196 P3 | ecosystem: Host-associated > Arthropoda: Insects > Digestive system > Gut ...
GGCGGCCCGACGGACCAGGTGAAGCCCGGCCGCCCAAAGGCCCAGCCCCCGGGTCAGGCGGGCCAGGGGGCGGCCCCGTACCAGCCCCCCGGCCACCACCGCGTCCCCGGGGCCGGGCTCCAGGTTGGCCGAGACCAGAAGGTCGATGGGCCGGGCCCCGGGGGGCACGAAATAGGTGGCCCGCCCCAGGGTCAGGACCATGCGCCGCAAGGGCAGGCCCGTGCGCCAAAGGCGGCCCAGGCTGAAGAGCAGGCTTAGATCCGCCGCCCCGCCCCCGGTCCGGTCCAGGCGCCCGGTTAGGCTCTTTCTCGCCAGGGCCGGCAGGGTCCAGGGATAATCGGCTTTAAGGCGGCGGAATTCATCGGCGCCGGGGGGGGGCTCCTCGGGCCTGAGCCCGGCCCAGATGAGGCGGCTCCCCGGGAACAGGCGCCTTAAGGCGGTCAAGCCCGCAGCCAGGGTCTCCCGGTGCTCGGCCAAAAGGGGGGCGGCGAAGGCAAGGCCCGGCTCGGGGTCCAGGGCGCTGATCAGGAAGGGCTCGCCCGGAGGGGGGGCCGCCAGGTCCAGCCCAAGTTCACTTAGGGCCGGGGCCAGGGAAGCCGGCGGCAGGGCGGCCAGGTCCACCGGCCGCGGGGGCTCGCCCACCGCCGCTTCGTCCCGGCGGATGACTATTTCATCCCCCCGGACAGCCTCCACCATCCCGGCCACCGGGGCGTGGCGCCGCCCCCTTAAGGGGTCTGAGGCCAAAAGTTCGCCGGCCGAAACCGGCCGCCCCCTTTTAAGGCCGCGGACGGGCTCGGCCCCGGCCAGGGGCAGGGCGACCACTTCAAAGGCTTCCCATTCCTTCACCACTTTGGCCATGCGATGCCCGGGTCTTTGCTTTTTTTATTTTTATTTGACATCATAATGGTTTTTCACGATACTGGATTAAATTTCGACCATGAATAATTTGGCTCACGCTTTGAATACAGTCAAGGCCCTTTTTGGAATTTTTTTCGGGACCGACTCGCATGAGAAAAAAACTTCACTACTTTTTCTGCGGTCTGGCCGTGGGCGCCGCGGATGTGGTGCCCGGCATTTCCGGGGGCACCATCGCCTTCATCATCGGCATCTACCATAAACTCCTGGCCGGCATCCAGGCCTTTGACCTTCAGTTCGCCCGCCTCTTTCTGACCGGCCGTTTCCGCGCGGCCTATGAACTCATTCCCTGGTCTTTCCTGGCGCCGCTGGGCCTGGGCATCGTCTGCTCCATCTTCAGCCTGGCCCGGGCGATCATCTATCTGCTGGAAACCTGGCCCACCGCCGTCTGGTCCTTCTTCTTCGGACTCATTGTGTCCTCCCTGTTCATAGTGGCCCGCACCATTCCCTTCAAAGGGCTCGTCAACATTCTCCCCTTCCTGGCCGGGCTCGTCTTCGCCTGGGCGCTGAGCGGCCTGGAGTCCGTCTCCGCCGCCCCCACCCTCATAATATATTTCGGCTCCGCCTTCGTGGCCGTCTGCGCCCTGCTCTTGCCGGGCATTTCCGGAGCGTCCGTGCTGGTGCTCCTGGGCCAATACCATCATATCATCCAAGCCGTAGCCGTCCTGGACTGGCCGGTCCTGTTCGTCTTCGCCTCCGGCTGCCTGTGCGGCCTGTTGAGCTTCGCCAGGGTGGTCAGCGCCTTTCTCAAGCGTTTTCCCGTCGGCGGCACCTCGCTGATGATCGGCCTCATGCTCGGCTCGCTGCGCAATGTCTGGCCCTGGCAGGCCAATGGGTTCCCGGCTCCGCCGCCGGCCCCGGACGCCGCCCTCGCCACGGCCCTTATTTGCTCTCTTATGGGGGTTGCCTGGCCCCTCATACTACAGGCCCTGGCGCGGAGGCCCGAATAGAGCCGGCTTCTTCGGGCAGCTAATCCGCGCCCGCTCAGGGCCCGCCCCTGGCGGCCAGGACCAATTTATAAATCTCGCTCCGAGGCCGGCCCCAGCGGGCGGCCAGGTCGGCGGCCAGAATCCGGGTGGGGCGGGGGTCGGAGCGGGCGGCCCGCTCCAGGGCGGCCAGATCCAGGGGCTCCCGTTCGGCCGCCCCTTCAAACCCGCCCACCACGATGGTCATTTCGCCCTGGCGGGGCCGGGCGGCCGCCTCCCTGGCCAGGCTTTCCAGGTCGGCGCTGAAAAATTCCTCGTGGAACTTGGTCATCTCCCGGGCCAGAAAGGCCGGGCGGGGGCCGAAGGCCGCGGCCATATCCGAGAGGCTGGCGGCCAGACGGTGAGGGGCTTCAAAGAAGACCAGGGTCCAGGGCCAGGGCGCCAGGCCGGCCAAAAAGGCCCGCCGGGCCGGGGCCCTGGCCGGGGGAAAGCCGGCGAAATGGAAGCGGTCGGCCGGAAAACCCGAGGCGGCCAGGGCGGTGACCACGGCCGAGGGGCCGGGCAGGGCCGTAACCGGATAACCGGCGGCCCGAACCGCCCGCACCAGGGCGGCGCCGGGGTCGGAGACGGCGGGGGTGCCGGCATCGGTGAGCAAGGCCACCCGCCCGCCGTCGGCCAGGGCCTTTTCCACAAGGGGCCAGGCTTGGCCATGGTTCTGCTGCCGGTAACTCACCAGGCGGCGCCGAAGGCCCAGGTGGCTTAGAAGTTTGAGGGCCCGTCGGGTGTCTTCGGCACAGACCAGGTCGGCCAAGGCCAGGGCCTCCTCGGCCCGGCGAGTCAGGTCGCCGAGGTTCCCCAAAGGCCCGGGGACCAGCCACAGCCCTCCGGGCGCCGCCCGGTTTTGGGTTCCAGCCACTACTCCCCGGCCTCAAAGGCCCGGGGAATGTGGTTGACCACCGGGGCGGCCCCGGGCGGGCTCACCACCTCCACCACGTCGAAGCGGGCCGGCCGGTCCTGCCAGCGCCTCAGCTTCAAGAACATGGCGGCGGCCTGGACGAGCTTGCGCCGCTTGCGGGCATTGACCGCCTCGGCGGGAGGGCGTCCGGCCCGGCCGCGGCTCTTGACCTCCACCACCACCACAGTCTCGCCGTCCAGGGCCACCAGGTCCAGTTCACCCAACCGGTTGACGTGGTTGCGGGCCACCAGCTTATAGCCCAGGGACTCCAGATGCCCGGCGGCCAGGTCTTCGCCCCGCCGGCCCAGTTCATGGCGTTTATCCATTTCGGCGCTTTCTTAGTGGTAGCGGGGACGCAGGCCGGGGAGTTCCAAGGCGTCGGCATGGTAATATTTTTCGTCGGCCTCGTTCTGCCAGGCTGAACTCTTGTAGGGGTCGTCTTCCAGCGAAGCCAGGGCTTCGATTACCTTGGCCCAATTGCGCCAGACCAGGGGGTCGTCGGGCGCCAGGCGCCCGGCCTCCCCGCAATGCTCGTAGGCTTTTTTGAAGCGGTCCTCTTTGGCCGCGGCGCCCTCTATGCGCCAGCCCCAATTATAGAGGATATGACCCAGGCCGGTATGATGCTCCCCTTCCGCCGGCTCCAGGGCCGCGGCGGTGAGGTATCTTTCATAGGCCTCTTTCAGGGCGGCCAGGGCCGAGGCATCGTTTTCCATCAACTGGGAGACCTTGAAGAGGGCCTGGCCCCAGGCGGCCCAGTGATCAGCCTCCGCGGGATTGAGGTTGCAGGCGAGCCGGAAGTGTTCGCCGGCCTGGGAGGCGTTGTTGAGCGGGCCGCCGCAAAAATTCAATTCCTCGGGCAGTTCCGCCGCTTCCAGGCAGACCCGGCCTAAAAGGCTCCAGGTTTCGTCGTCCTTCCGGTCCAGGTCCCGGGCTTTTTCCAATTTTTCCATGGCCCCGGCCAGCATGAGGGGCCGTTCATATTCCGGCCCTTCCCCCATCAGCTCCAACATGAGCCGGCCCCAGAAAACCCAGGTGAAGGCTTCTTGGGGGTTGACCCTGGCCGCTTCCTCCATCTTGTCCATGGAGGCCCGCCACAGTTCCTGGCGGCGGGCGGGATTATTCTCCTCCCGGGCCAGCCGCTGGAGGTGGGCGCTCCAGCGCCGCCAGGGCCCGGCCTCCCTGGGGTGGAGGCGGACGGCCTGTCGAAACTTCTCCACAACCTGGCGGCGCAGCCGGGCGGCCCGGGCCGGGTCCGTGGTCAGGGCCGCCATTTCGCCCAACAGGTCGCCCCAGTTTTCCAGGGTGGTCAGGTTGTCGCGGGTCAAGGCGGCGGCCTGGGCGTATTTATGGGCGGCCTGCTTCAAAAGTTTAAGGCGGCGGCCGGGCAAGATCCTGGTTCTGCCCAGGGAGGCCAAGGCATAGCCCCAGTTGTGCCAGTTGACGGCCGCCCGCTCCGGGGAGACCGCCCTGTCCCGGGCGGCCTTTTCATAGAGGCGGACGGCCTCGCCCCAATGGCGTCCGGCCTTTTCCCCATATTCAGCCAGGGAGCACAAGATACTGGCCCAAGCGCTCCAGGTTTCCTCCCCGGGCCGGAGGCCGGCGGCCTGGGCGGCCCAATCCGCGGCCTCGGTCAAGAATCCATAGGCCGGCCGGCCCTCGAATTTTTCCGACGAAGGCGAGAGATTAAAAAGGCTGGTCAGGACCTGGGCCGCTTGCTCGCGGCTTTCGGGGTCGCGCTGGTCCAGGCGGGCGGCTTCCCGAAAGAGGGTCAGGGCCTCCTTAAAAAGTTCCCGGGCGGTTTCCGGAGCTTCACTCAGCGAGGCGGCCAGGGCCAGGGCCCGCCCGGCCAGGCCCCGGGGCTGGGGGGCGGCCGGCTCGTCTTCGGCGGCCAAGATAAAGAGGCGGGCGGCGTAGCGGCAATAATGCCGGTCCTGTGCCAGGCGGGCCAGGCTGAAAACCACCTGGCCGAACTCCAGGTTGAAGGCGGAGCTTACGGAGCGGCCCCGCCGGGCCTCCTCATAGGCCGCCACGGCCTCTTCCATGGCCTCTTTATCTTCAGCCTCAAGGGCTTCCACGGCCAGGAGCCGGGCCCGGCCCCAACTGGCCGGGAAAAACTCCGGGGCCAGGTCCAGGGCCTTTTCATATTTCTCCAAGGCCGCCAGCCTGGCCGACCGCCCTTCTTCCGGCGACTTAAGGGCGTAGAGACTCAGGGCCCGGGCCTCTAAGTGGCGGCCCCAATCGGCCCACAAGCTGGCCTCCTCCGGGTCCAGAACGGCCGCCCGGGCGTAGGCCTGGCAGCTCAAGGCCCCCCACTTGGAGTCAGGGTAGTCTCTTAAAGTTTCCGGATTATTTTCCCGCCCGGTTATCTGCCCGTAAAGGGCCAGGCAAAAGGCGCGGTAGGCCCAGGCTCCGGCGTGGCCGCCCTGGCGGCGCCGCGCTCGGTTGAGCCCGGCCAGGGCCTTTTGGACCAAAGGTTTCAGGTCGGCCAAGTCCCGGCTCGGCGACTTGAAAAGGGCCGTTAAAGGGCCGGCCGCGGCCGGGTGGAGCCCCTCGCCCAGACGGGACCAATCCAGGTGGCAGCCGGTGTCGGCCAGGAAGTGGTCGGGGGCGGCCCGGCGCCTGGCGGCCAGGCGGACCAGCCGCTTCTGGCGGCGCACGGCCAGGGCCAGGTTAAACACCAGGGCCCCGGCCAGAAGCCAGAACCAATAGTCGAAGGGGGGCTGGCCGAAAAAGGGCACCAGAGAGGCCAAGGCGGCCAGGAGCCCGCAGGTGATCACATCGCTCCCCCGGCGGCGGGGGCCGCCCCGCTGGGGCTTCCCATGGCCCCGCCCGGATTTCCCGGGGGATTCAGCGGACATGGCCCGGTCTCTCCAGAGGGGCTGAAACGGCCAGGCCAGGGTGGGCCAGGGCCCAGCGCCCCTGGCGGCAGATCCCTCGCCAGAGGTTGCATTCTCCGGAAGTCAGAAGGCTGCGGTTGAAGATTTTTTTTATATTCATCAGCCAATGCTCAGGGTTATCGGCGGGCAGAAAACCTATTTGCAGAAGAAAACCAGTTAGATCGGCGTACATGCCGGCCAATTCGGCCTGGGGCGCCGGCCGGAGAGCCAAGGGTTCCGCCGCCGGCCCCGAGGCCTCCTCGGCGGCCAAGAGGAGTTCGTAGCCCAAGATCAGGACGGCCTGGGCCAGGTTGAGGGAGCTGGCTTCCGGCCGGTCGGTGGGAATGCGCACCACCTTTTGGCAGCGGCGCAGGTCGCCTGTCGACAAGCCCATGCGTTCCGGGCCGAAGAGCAGGGCCGCGGGGCCGCCGGCCAAAATTAGGGGCGACAGCTGGCGGGGCGTGTGGAAGGGGCCCCGTCGGCGGCCGCGCCTAGCCGTGGTCCCGGCCACCAGTGTGTAAGGGGCCAGGGCCTGGTCCAGGTCCTGGAAGACGCTCATTTTTTCCAGCACGTCCAGGGCGTGGCAGGTGGCCGCGCTCTCCATCAGTTCCCGGTGAAGGCTCCGGGGCCGGACCAGGACCAGACGGCCCAGGCCCATGTTGGCCATGGCCCGGGCCGCGGCGCCTATGTTCTCGCTTTTCTGCGGCTCCACCAGGACCACGTCGATGTGGGCGCGGCTTATAATTTCGCGCCGCCCGCCGGGAGCATCAAACATCCGCCGACTGCTCCGGCCGGCCATCGGCCGGCCCGGTCCGCCGGTTGACCAGGTTCTGGGCCAAGCCCAGGCCATGGGCCGCCCAGGCCAGGGCGGCCTCGGCGGCACGGTCCAGGGTTTCCTCCACCAAGGGCCATTCCCGGCTCGAAAAATTGTCCAGCACATAGTCGGCGGCCTCGGCGGCGGCCGGGCGGCCGATGCCTATTTTCAGCCGACAGAAATCCTCCCCCCAATATTCCAGGATGGAGGCCAGGCCCCGGTGGCCGGCCGCGCCGCCGCCGAAGGCGAGTTTCAGCCGGCCCGGGGAGAGGTCCATTTCATCGTGCAAAACCAGGATGTCCGGGCCTTGAATCTTATAAAAGGAGGCCGCTTCCAGGACGGCCCGGCCGGAAAGGTTCATAAAGGTCTGGGGCCAGGCCAGGACGGCCGGCGTCCCGGCGACCGTCCCCTTGGCGGCCAAACTCTGGCGGAAGCGGGCCGGGGGAGGAAAGCCGGCCTTGGCCGCCAAGCGCCCAAGGGCCAGGAAGCCGGCGTTATGCCGGGTATGCTCATAGCCCGGGCCAGGGTTGCCTAAGCCTACGATGAGAAGCATCCCGTTGCCTCGCCCCGGCCTGCGGCCGGAATAGGGGCCCGCTTATTTCTTGCCTTTGGCCTTGGCGGCCGGGGCCGCCTTGGGGGGCGCCGCCGGGGCCGCCTCCGCGCCGGACGCTTCGGCCTCAGCCTCGGCCTTGAGGCCCTTGGGGACCATAACCGTGGCCACCGGCAGATCGGCCGTGAAGAGCAGCCTGACCTCCCCCGGCACGGCTATCTGGGACAGGTGCAGGGACTGGCCCAGCTTGAGTTCGGAAACGTCAACCACCAACTCGGCCGGGGCCTGGTCGGGCCGGACACTGACCTCCACTTCCCGGAGCCCGGGCTGAAGCTGGCCGCCTTTCTCCACCCCTTGGGGTTTGCCGGTCAGGACGACGGGCAGTTTCAGCCGCACCGGCCGGTCCGGATCCAGCTTGTAGAAATCGGCGTGGATGGCCTTGCGGGTCAAGGGGTTCATCTGGAAGTCCTTCAAGAGGACGGGCTGGGGGGACTCTCCCTCGATGGTCAGGGTATAAAGGGAGCGGTTGCCGGGGCTGGTGGTCAGGGCGGTCTTGAATTCCTTATAGTCCAGAGTCAGGCTCAGGGCCTGGTCCTGCCCGGGGCCGTAGAAGACGGCCGGCAGCCGTCCCTCTTTCCTTAAACGGCCGGGATTCTGACCGGCCTCTCTGGGGGCGGCTTTTAATATGGTCGACAAACCCACTTTGGTCCTCCTGATGAAAGCCGGTTCCGCCGGCTGGACGATTATTCTTTAAGGCTGTTTAAATAGTAAAAGGCTCCGGTCTTCGCTGGGAATTTTTAAGTTTAGCAAATTCCCCCCCCCCTGTCCAGCCGGTTGTCGCCATGGGGCGCATCTCAATTCAGCTATGCGGCCATCCGTCATTAAAAATAGCTAGGGAAGCCCTTAAGTGTCGTCATTGCGAGCGAAGCGAGGCAATCCATCTTCCCTTCCTTTTCAGAGTTATGCGATTATCAGGCTGGATTGCTTCGTCGCTAAGGCTCCTCGCAATGACGGAGCATAAGATGCGCCCATCGGCATGTCGGCAGGAGGGCCGCCCGTTTTCCCCAAAGGGAAGCCGGCCTTGGGCGGCCGGCTTCCTTGTCATTGGTTTTGACCGAAATCTCAGAACGAGAAGCCCAAGCCCGCCGTGGCCTGGTGACCCTTGTAGCCGCTTTTGGCTTCCAGATCGTAACCCGCGAAAACATCCACCGTGTCGTTCAACTGCACCTTGAGCCCGGCCCCGGCCGTGAAACGGCTCTGGCCGGGGTCGATGCCGTGGATGGTCATGGAATCGCTGGAACCAACAAACCCCATGCGCAGTTCCGACTTGGGCTTGTTGGCCGCGATTATCCCGCCCACCCGCAGCTCCGGCGAAACCTGTATTCCGCCATTGGTCTCAATGGTGGTTTCCAGCTTCAGGTTCAGGGGGATTTCCAGGAAATTCTGCTTGCTGTCCCCGAACCAGTTGGCTACAACCGCGTTGTGGGGGTCGGAGACTATCTTTTCCTGCCAGCCGTTCTGCTTGATATGGGTGTATTGGAGGCCCAGGCTGGGGGTCAGGTAGGTGGCCGCGCCCAGTTGGGCCGAGTAGCCGAAATTGAGGCCGGCCGTAAAGCTGTTGCTGGTGAAATCGCTCTTCTTGCGGCCGCCGATGATAAGATTGAAGTCGGCCTCGTTATCGGCGTAGCCGTAGCCCAGGCTGCCGTCGAGGAAGAAGCCGCCCCCGAACTCATAGCTGGCGTAGAGGCCCAGGCCGAAGGTCTTGATATCGGTCTCATCCAGGCCGTTGTTGCTCTTGAGCTTGCCTGAACTCCAGGAGCCGTTGAGGCCCAGGGTCAGCCCGTTTTGCAATTCCCGCTCATAACCCAGCATGACGCCGCCGGCGTTGTAGTCGTAGCCGAAGACATTGTCGCGATTCTTCTGGCTGTTCCAGGCCCCGAAGCCGCCGACCCAGACCCGGTTTTCGGCCTCGGCGTAACCGGCGGACGGGGCCTGGCGGGAATTGGCGCGCCTGTCCTGGTTGCGTTTGTTCAGGGTGTCGCGTTTTTTGCCCTGGATGTTGTGCTGGGCGTTCATGGCCGCCAAGGCTTGCTCACTGATGAACTGGCTCTCAGCCTGCGCGATCTTTTCAGGGTCCTCCATTCCCATGATGAGGATCAGTTGCATTTCCCCCCTGTCCGCGACATCTTGCGGGAGCCTGCCTCGGACGCGGTCATATAAACGTGTTGCCCGGATGAAGTTTGGCCTCAGGTCTACACCCACCTCCTCAGCCCAGTTCCCAAGGCTCGCCGCGGCGCCGGCGTAATTCCCGAAAATTACATCTTTGCCGTCACTTCCTAAACTGAAGCTGTAAAAGGAGCTGAAGATATTGGCCGACTCCGCGGTAATACCCTCGCTGGCGCTCATAACGGAACTTCCAGAGGCAAATCCCCTTCAAAGCCTTATAGCACAAGGCTTTGAAGGGGATTTTAAATTTCACAATAGCCATACGTCATATTTTTAAAATCCTGTAATAACACGGACTTCGAGGCTGCGATAAATTGCCATAGCCACAGACGTGAAATTTCAAATTGCCGTCAAACCCTTATTGCATAAGGTTTTAGAGCATTTTTGACTCTGGAAGTTCCGCAACAAGGAGCGCGGGCCGGTGTTGACCGCCTCGGCCGGGGGGTATATAATCTGCTGGCAAAACAAGACCCCAAAAAACCAGTCCGGAAGGACTCCGGAAAATGCCTGGAAAAGCAAAAAAAATAGAAGCGCCCGCGATTCCCCGGCCCGAGCGGACCAAGCGCCGCCTCTTGAAGAAGGTTTTGCAGCCGAGCCCATCAAATAACAGTCAATAAAAAAAATTCAAAGAATTAAGCACATTAACTTAATTTAGGCTAATTAAAGATTCTTCTGGTCAAATAACTTCCCTTATAAGCGGCCTACTCGGCACGGCGCCGAAATTTGAAAAAAGAACAAATTTCAGCGTTTGGCATAACCATATAAAATTGTTGTGTTTAACAGTTTATTCCTTTGAGCGGAAAATGGATTTTTGGAAAGCCATCAAATAGGCATCAGATAAATATTCTTAGGTAAATTAATATATTAACAGGAAAACATACTGATACGGAATTTGCCCGTCAAATAATCCTTTAAACTCAATTCTGTTCATTTCGGGCCCACCAAGGGATGTACTTTCTGCCCCGTGGTCCAGCGGAATCATCGTAGCAAAGTATGCGCTTTGCGGCAATTGAATCCGCAATGACCCTGGAGACGATGGCGCTATTGCCTGTTTCAATCCCGAATCTCTCCCGGAGGGTGGCGTTTGTCATGTACTCGCGGCTAACGTATTTGAGGCAAGCATGGAGATAGCAGGCGCGAATGCGATCATTTTTGTCCATATCTTTCCAGATCCTTTGTGAAAACAGCGTTACACGCGTATGGCGATCCTCGACGACCTCAAAAAGTGGGGCGGGAAGTTGAAAGGATTCAGACTGAAAAACCACCTTGTCTATACCGCTGCCCCTTTCTTCGCATAAACCAATCCTGCGCATGAAGGCGGCTAAGGTCTCGTTGCGGGAGGTTGGCGGGCTATCCAGAAAGCGGTCGACCTTGACCAGCGGATAGCCAGGATTGGTGATTTCCATGCGGGTGGAGAACAGCTCAATCACCGGAGAGGTGCCAGCGGCGTGGAAATCTTGGTGTATAACGGCGTTTGCCACCAGCTCACGAATGGAAAACAACGGGAACATCGGCACATCTTTGCGGAACGCCTTGTCAATGACCTCAATTTTGGGCAACAGCGCCGCAATATAATCTATCAAACCTTCAAAACCAATAGCATATCCTTTAGCGCCTTCCTTCTCGTGGGAGGTCTCAAGCCGGCTGTCGCCCTTGTATTGTATGATTCTGACCGCTTTACGCCTCAAAGTGCGGAAGTCGTTCAAATTTTTGGCGAATAGGATTGCACCCAAATTGAGTATATTCCATTTTTTCCCGCCGTTCGCCCTGGCTATGAACTCTTCTTTTTCCAAGGCATCCAATATCCCGCCATTATGTTCGGGAAGCGGAAGTTTTAGGAGGTCAAAATATGATGAGTAATCCAAGAGGCGCAAGATATTTTCGGCGTCGACCGCCTCAGCCGCGATTCCATCTTCAAAAGGAATCTGATCAAGCATTCGCCACAGGTCACGTTCCTTAAATGGAAAATCCTTTAATTTTTTGGTGTAAGACCCAATTCTGATGTAATCAACGCCTTGAAACTGAGTAGGTTGCCTGACAGCCGGCCATATTTCCATCATCACAACTTGATTTCCATTAATGCCCAGGCGATAAAATAAAAAGTTAATTCTGGGATTCAAGTTACGCAGCAACCAGTTTTCCAGTTCTTCATTGCCGACCTTGGCGGAACCAGGATCGAAGCCGGTACCAACAATCTCGTGGGTCTCGTTATCAATACCCCATATCATCCACGCTTTAGTCCGGCTCAAAAGGGCGGCGGAGTTGGACAGAGAGGATATTCTTTGACCAATGTCCACAGGGTTGGCATTGTTGCGTTTGAACTCAACCCATTCCGTCTCCTTGGGCAGTTTCAGCGACTCATTCAGAATATCCTGCAAATGTTCAATTGGATGGCTTCTCGGCATTACTCCATTCCGTTTCAGGCTTTGCACGCACCTTACATACAAATTTTATACTGTAAGCAGGGTTTCTCTTTCTTCAAATACAATGCCGCCATTTGGTCATCCGCCTCCCTTATCAACCTCTCTGATTTTAGCCGTAGTGCGGCAATCAACCGCTATGTTATTTTACTGGTTTTTATAAGATTGCACAAGATTTGACAAAAACCAGCCGAATGCTCTTCAAAAGGGCCGCACGCCGGTGTTGACCCCCTCGGCCGGGGGGTATATAATCCGCTGGCAAAACAAGACCCCAAAAAACCAGCCCGGAAGGAATCCGGAAAATGCCCGGAAAAGCAAAAAAAATAGAAGCGCCCGCGATTCCCCGGCCCGAGCGGACCAAGCGCCGCCTCTTGAAGGCGGCCTTGAGAACCCCAGCCACCCTCCTCATTCAATACGACAACGCCAGCAACGGATACGATGAAGACAAAGTCGAGGAAATGCGCGACCAGTTCGGGGTCAACGTCTTAACCCGCCAGCCCAAGGCCACCCTTTTCAAACGTCTGTGGACCTCCTTCGTCAACCCCTTCACCGTGGTCCTCTTCGTTTTGTCCCTCATCTCCTTTCTCTCCAACGACATGGCCGCCGTGGTCATAGTAATGACCATGATCACCATCAGCGGCCTGCTACGTTTCATCCAGGAATGGCGCAGCGACCGCGCCGCCGAACGCCTGGAGGACATGGTGGCCACCACCGCCGCGGTCATGCGGCGGGAGGAGCGGGAGGCGGACGGGGAGATCGTCTCGGTGAAGCGGGAAATCCCCTTGGATGAAATAGTGGTGGGCGACCTCGTCCACCTGGCCGCCGGGGACATCATCCCGGCCGATATGCGCATACTCCAGGCCAAGGACCTCTTCATCAGCCAGTCCTCCCTCACGGGCGAAAGCGAGCCGGTGGAAAAATTCGCCGACGAGGCCATGACCCCGTCCGCCAATCCCCTGGACCTCAACAACCTGGCCTTCATGGGCTCGACGGTCATCTCCGGCTCGGCTACGGGCCTGGTCCTGGCCGTGGGCGACGACACCATGCTGGGCTCCATCGCCCGCCAGCTCCAGACCGAGGCCCCGCCCACCAGCTTTGAAAAGGGGGTCAGCTCCGTCTCCTGGCTCTTGATCCGCTTCATGCTGGTGATGGTGCCGGTCGTGCTCTTCCTCAACGGCTTCACCAAGGGCGACTGGCTGGGCGCCTTCCTCTTCGCCGTCTCCGTGGCCGTGGGCCTGACCCCGGAAATGCTGCCCATGATCGTATCGGCCAACCTGGCCAAGGGGGCCGTCTCCATGGCCCGCAAAGAGGTCATCGTCAAGCATCTCAATTCCATCCAGAATTTCGGGGCCATGGACGTCTTGTGCACCGACAAGACCGGCACCCTCACCCAGGATAAGATCATCCTCCAATACCACCTGGACATACACGGCAATGCCGATTTAAGGGTCCTCAGGCACGCCTTCCTCAACAGCTACTACCAGACCGGGCTCAGGAACCTTATGGATATATCCATCATAGACAGGGCCCGGGAGGAGCAGGTGGTGGAAAAAGAGGAGGCCTACCGGAAGATCGACGAGATACCCTTTGATTTCACCCGCCGCCGCATGAGCGTGGTGGTGGCCGACCAAAGGGGCAAGACCCAGCTCATCACCAAGGGGGCCATCGAGGAAATGCTGGCCATCTCCGCCTACGCCGAATACCAGGGCCGGGTGGAGCCCATGACCGAGGAGATACGGCGCGAAATACTTACCACCTGCCAGAAATACAACACCGACGGCCTCCGGGTGCTGGGGGTCTCCCAGAAGACCAACCCCTCCCCGGCCGGGGCCTTTTCCGTGGCCGACGAGAGCGAAATGGTCCTCATAGGCTACCTGGCCTTTCTCGACCCGCCCAAGGAGAGCACGGCCGAGGCCATCGCGGCCTTGAAGGGCTACGGGGTGGAGGTCAAGGTGCTGACCGGCGACAACGACGCCGTGACCAAGGCGGTCTGTAAGCAAGTCGGCTTGTCGGCGGAAAACATCCTCCTGGGCTCGGAGGTGGAAAGACTGTCCGACGACCGCTTGAAGGAGGCCGTGGAAAGGACCAACGTCTTCGCCAAGCTCACACCCCAACAGAAGTCCCGCATAGTGGCCGCCCTTCGGGAGAACGGCCACACCGTGGGTTTCCTGGGCGACGGCATCAACGACGCCCCGGCCATGAAGGCGGCCGACGTGGGCATCTCCGTGGACACGGCCGTGGACATAGCCAAGGAATCGGCCGACATCATCCTTTTGGAAAAGGATTTGACGGTCCTGGAGGAAGGGGTGGTGGAGGGGCGGAAAATCTACGCCAACATCATCAAGTACATCAAGATAACGGCCAGTTCCAATTTCGGCAATGTTTTTTCGGTCCTGGCGGCCAGCGCCTTTCTGCCCTTCCTGCCCATGCTGCCCATCCAGCTCTTGCTCCTGAACCTCATCTACGACCTGTCCTGCACGGCCCTGCCTTGGGACAACGTGGACAGGGACTACCTGGCCAAGCCCCGCAAGTGGAGCGCCTCCACCATCGGCAAGTTCATGGTCTGGATAGGCCCCACCAGCTCGGTTTTCGACATCACCACCTTTCTCCTGATGTATTTCATCATCTGCCCGGCCGTGGCCGGCGTCTCCGGGGCCCAGCTTTTTCAGGCCCCCGGCAACGAGGATCTGAAATTCCTCTTCATCGCCACCTTCCAGGCCGGCTGGTTCGTGGAATCCATGTGGAGCCAGACCCTGGTAATCCACATGCTCCGCACGCCCAAGGTGCCCTTCATACAAAGCCGGGCCTCGGCGCCGGTAATATTTTTGACCGTCACCGGCATCGCCGTCCTGACTTCCATTCCCTTTATTCCTTTGGGCGCCAGCCTCCAGCTGGCGCCGCTCCCGCCCGTATATTTCGCCTGGCTGGGCCTGACCATCCTGGCCTACCTGGTCCTGGCCAGCCTGTTTAAAATGATCTTCATCCGCCGCTACGGGGAGCTCCTCTGATGTATCTGGGCATAGACGTGGGGGGAACCCACACCGACGGGGCCGCGCTGGACGAAAACTTTCAAATCGTCCGCACGGTCAAAATACCCACCCGGGACGTCCTGGAGAGCCTCACGGAGGTTCTGGGCGGCCTTTTGGAAGGCCATGGCCCGGCCCGGGTCCGGCGGCTGGCCGTCTCCAGCACCCTGGGCCTCAACGCCCTTTTGACCGGCCGGGCCGACCCGGTGGGGGTCCTGGCGGTGGGGGGGCCGGGGCTGCCGGTGGCCGATTTCGGCTCGGGTCCCCTCTATGAACCCCTGGCCGGAAGCCAGAACCACTTAGGGGAGGTCCTGGCGCCCCCGGACCGGGACGAAGCCCGGGCGGCCGCGGCCCGGCTCCTGGACCGGGGGGCCCGGGCCTTTGCCGTCATCAGCAAGTTCGGGCCTAAAAACCCCGCCCAGGAAGATGCCATGGCCGAGGCCTTGGCCGAAGCCCTGGCGGGGGGAGCCCAGGATATCCCCCTGACCCTGGCCAGCCGCCTCTCCGGCCGCCTTAACTTTCCCCGGCGCCTCAACACTTCGGTCATGAACAGCGCGGTGAGCCGGCTTTACGCCCGCTTCGGCCATGACCTGGCCGCCGCGGCCCGGGCCCGGGGCCTGGCTTGCCCGATCCGGCTCCTGACCGCCGATGGCGGGGCCTTGAGCTTGGAGGAGCTTGGGGAAAGGCCGGTCCAGGTTCTGGCCGCCGGGCCGGCCGCCGGGCTCCTGGGCCTGTGGTCCCTGGCCGGCCTGACCGGCGACGCCCTCATGATTGATATGGGCGGCACCTCCACCGACCTGGCCGTCATGGCCGACGGCCAGCCCCTGACCACGGCCGAGGGCCTGGACATAGCCGGCCGCCCCACCCTGGTCCGGGCCTTCCTGACCCGGTCCCTGGCCTTGGGGGGCGACCTGGGCCTGGTCGTGGGCGAGGGGGGGCGGGTGGATTTTGCCGGGCATAGGGAAGGCCCCCCCCTGGCCTTGAGCCCCGACGAGGTCGGCTCAAGGCCGCCCACCTTCGCCGATGCCTTAAACGAACTGGGCCTGACCCGCCTGGGCCAGGTGGAAGCCTCCCGCGACGCCCTGGCCCGCCTGGACAAGACTAGGCCGCCGAAAGAAACCGCCGCCCGGGCCCTGGACCGGGCTCTGGAACTCATCGGCCGGGCGGCCCGGGATTTTCTGGACCAGGTCAACCGCCGGCCCGTCTATACCTTGAACGCCCTAAGGCTGGCCCGGCCGGTCAAGCCCGAGGCCGCGGCCTTTTTGGGCGGCCCGGCCGAGGCCCTGGCCCGGCCCGTGGGCGAGGCATTGAACCTTAGGCCGGTGCTCCCCCCCCAGGCCGCCCTGGCCAACGCCGTGGGCGCGGCCCGGGCCCGGCCCTCTCCGGCCGCGGAACTCTACGCCGATACGGCCCAGGGCCTCATGACCATACCGGCCCTGGGCCGGACCCGGGCCATCGACCGCGACTTCACCCTGGACCAGGCCAAGGCGGAACTCCTGGCCGCCCTTGAGGAAGCCCTGGACGGGCTGCCCGAGGCCGGCCCGCCCCAGGTGACGGAAGCCGAGAGCTTCAACCAGTTGAGCGGCCGGGGCCGGGCCGACAAGATCTTCCGGGTCCGGGCCCAGGCCCGCCCCGGATATATGGGGGACTCCGCATGACCGAGCCGTTGAAACTGGGAATCGTCTTTTTTCCGGCCTACGACTGGTCCATAAGCCCCGGCCACCCGGAGCGGGAGGAACGGCTCCTCTACACCCAGGACCAGCTGCGGGAAGAGGGGCTCTTCGACCTCCCCGGCCTGGGGGAATACCGGCCTTACGCGGCCGGCGATGAGGACATAGAGCGGCCCCATATCCGGCCCCCGGGGGTCAAGAGCCTGGCCGCCTTTTCCCACCGGGTGAGCGCCGGCGGGGCCATCACCGCCGGCCGCCTGGTCCTGACCGGCGAATGCCTCAAGAGCTTCGCCCTGGTGCGGCCGCCAGGCCACCATGCCATGCGGGTCATCCACGGCGGCCGGGGGTTCTGCAACATAAACAATGAGGCCATCATGGTGGAGAGGCTGCGGCACGAGTTCGGGGTGCGGCGGGTGGCCATAGTGGATACCGACTGCCACCACGGCGACGGCACCCAGGACATCTATTGGCACGACCCCGACACCCTCTTCATCAGCATCCACCAGGACGGCCGCACCCTCTACCCCGGCAGCGGGGACATGGAGGAGATGGGCGGCCCCACGGCCTGGGGGTCCACGATAAACATCCCCCTGCCCCCCGAGACGGGCGACGAGGGCTTTCTTCTGGCCGCCCGGGAAATCATAAGGCCCATCTTAGACGAGTGGAAGCCGGATCTGGTGGTCAATTCCGCCGGCCAGGACAACCACTTCACCGACCCCATCACCAACATGAAGATTACGGCCCACGGCTACGCGGCCCTCTCGGAGATCATCGACCCCCACATAGCGGTGCTGGAGGGCGGCTATTCCATACAGGGGGCCCTCCCCTACCTGAACCTGGCCATTGCCCTGGCCATGGCCGGCCTTGACTGGCGGCGGGTGGAGGAACCCCGGCCCCCGGCCGCCCAACTGGCCACCAGCCCCCGAACCTTGGACTATATCCATCGGCTGGCCGAAGATATTCACCGCCTGCGCCGGAAGCCCGGCACCTTCGATTCCGTGCTGAGGGATGATTTCTGGGTGCGCGAGCGGTCCGTTTACTACGACACCCATCCCTTGGAAGGCGACCTGGAGGGGACCGGCGGCGGCCGTTTCGGGGGGATTCACGAGCGCCAGCGCGAAAGCCTGTTCAACTGCGGCCAATGCCCGGGGCTCTTGATCATCCAGACCCGTTCGGAGGTCAGCCCCCTCTCCACCCACCTCCGCCTGCCCCGCGACCCCTGCCCCTTATGCGTCAAAGCCTCACAGGGCTTTAAGGAGTAGCCGATGCCTGACAATATAGATGTGGTGGAATTGTTCCGCAAGCGGACCCGTTCCCCTTTGCGGCCGCGGTCCAGCGACCTGATCCATGCCATTTTCCCGTGCTTCCGCCAAAGCCCCCATTCCAGCGAAACCCTGATTCTGGGAACGACCGAAAAGTGGGGCCGGGAGTTGTGCGTCATCGCCCAGCAGAAGCCCAAGCCGGAAAACCTGCGCACCAGGGAAGACCTGGCCAAGCTGAACCACGGCATGCTGACCGCCGACGACCACTCCCAAATCATCCGGGCCATTCAAAAGGCCGTGGAGCGCAAGGCCAAGGGCCGGCCGGTTTCCATAATCTGCCTCATAGACACTTACGGGGCCGACATCTCCATGGAATCGGCCCGGAAGTTCCAGGCCTTTTTCATAGCCCATCTCCTGAAGGTCTTTCTGACCGTGCCCCTGCCTACGGTCAGCGTGGTCATAGGCGAAGGCGGCAGCGGGGGGGCCCTGGCCATCCAGATGACCGACCGGCGGGCCCAGTTTGACGACGCGCTCTACGCCACGGCCCCGCCGGAGAGCCTGGCGGCCATAATTTTCCGCGATGCGTCCAAGGTCAAGGAGGCCCTTCAGATTTCCAAGCCCACGGCCGCGGAACTGAAAGACTTCGGGGTCATCGACAAGGTCCTGGAAGCCCCCGCCAAGGTCGCCGACGTGGCCGGCTACGCCCGGGTGCTGGGAAACTACCTGGAGAAGACGGTCCGCGCACTGGGCCGGGTCAGGATTGAAAGCCTCATCCGGGTGCGCCGCCGGCGCGCGGCGGCCTTCGGCGTGACCGCCCGAGATAGCGTGGAGGAGGGCGGCAAGAGATGGGCTTCCTGGTTCAGCAGCCTCACACCCTTGAGGCGCAAGCACATGCCCTCGCCGGACATCAAGACCTTCACCGCCCATGACCTCGACCTCCAGCCCGGCGACGACTGGGGCGCCTGGCAGGACCCGGCCAGCCGCCGCCGCTCGGGCGAGTTCGTCAAGTGCGGCGAATTGAGCCTAAAGGGCGAAGACCAGGAGGGCTGCGGCGCGGTCATTGCCCTGGACAAGTTCATGGACAACCACTATGTCTGTCCGGAATGCGGACGCAGCAGCATCATGGGGGCCCTGGGCTGGATAAAGTGTCTTTCGGACGACGACACCTTCCAGGAACTGAACCGGGATATGACCGTGCACGATCTTCTCCATCCCGCGCTTTTGACGCCGGAATATGCCGCCTTCATCGCCAAGCAGGGCAAGCGCTCGCCTTTCAGCGAGGCCCTGGTCACCGGCGAGGCCAAGGTATTCGGCCGCGGGGTGGCCCTGGCCATCTGCGAGTTCTACTTTTCCGGCGGCACCATGGGGGTGGTTTTCGGGGAAAAATTCTACCGCCTGGTTCTATACGCCATTGAAAAGAAGCTGCCCCTGGTGAGTCTGTGCTGTTCCGGGGGGGCCCGGCTCTACGAGGGCACGCCGGCCTTGATGCAGATGGTCAAGACCGTCAACGCCGTCACCCGCCTGAAGCGGGAGGGCCTGCCCTTCATCTCCATCCTGGGCGATCCCTCCACGGGCGGGGCCATTGCCAGCTACGCGGCCTTAGGCGATGTCATTCTGGCCGAGCCCAACGCCCTGGTCATCTTCACCGGGCCCCGGGTCATGGCCTCGCGCGGTTTCCCGGTCCTGGAGGAGGATGTGCGGGCGGCCAATCTCTGCCGGACTTCCGGCGCGATCTATGAGGACCTGCCCTTTTATTACGACATTCGGGGCATCCATGAAACCGCGTCCCGGTCGGAGATGAAGCCGAAGGTATTTAAGTATCTGGAATACTACGAGGGGGGGCAGGCCCTAAGCAATCGCTACTGGAAAAAATCTTGATTTTTTCCAGTGCATGATATAAGTTTAAGCTGGTTGTTTTAAAGACGAACCGGGCGGTTAACTCAGCGGCTAGAGTGCCATCCTCACACGGTGGAAGTCGGAGGTTCGAATCCTCTACCGCCCACCACCGTCTAGTATTTTATTGTCTCATATCATCCCCAAAATCACCCAACCTAGGGACAAGGCTGGCTCCTACAATTCGCCGCTAAAGGCTTTGTGCAAAGCGCGAGGGCGCATCCTGGTGACGTCCTCACCCAGGGCCCATGCCCGCCCACCACGGGTCAGGCGCTTAAGATGGCATGTAACCTGTTGATCTAAAACGTGTTTCACCAAAAAACCCCGTTAAGCAAAGTGCACTTTGCTTAAGTCAGGCTGTTGTAAAGTAGTGTGTATCTTTATGGGCCTATAAAGCGGAAGGACGCCTCGGTCGCTAATGTCGCTGTAGTCGATTTCGCTAGATGGCATTGCAAACAAAGCCTTGAGCTCGGCCCTCTGGCTTCGGTTAGAGGCGGGGGTGGGCCTGCCAAGGCCAGAAGCAGAGCGAGAGAGGCCAGAGCTAAAATTCTCATGACTCAATCATCTCTGAATTTACAGAGGCTCTATATCAAGCCTTCGCCCGTAATCAAGGCCCTTACAAATTCATCCTGAGTCAGCCGTATCGTGGCCGTCTTGACGTTGCGACCATTCCGGGCAGTATAACCGGTCCAAGAAGAGCCGCCCAGGGCATCTTTTCTTCAGGCGGTATAACTGGAACCTTTTCTCTTTCGGCGCGTCTTTTGACTCGCGTTGCAAACAACGGTCGCCTTCCTCCTCAATCTCTCGGATAATGCTTTCTATCTCATCAGGCCATTTAGACCATTCGCGTTCGATTTCTCTATAAGCGGATATGGCGGGCGTTGCGCTTGAAACCTGCAATATATCACCGATCCCGCTTTCGTAGCCGCTTCTGTCCAGCCAAATTGTATCGCCTTCATTAAAGCAAAAATCGCCCCCTTGCGCCCAAAAAAAATGGGTGAACTCATAGAGTACCTGTTGGTCTTTTATCGTTTCCGGCTCGCCTTTTTCTTTTTCAGGATACTTGTTTACGAAGCGGGGAATCATTTTCCAGTCAATTTGATCGCTGAAGCATTTATCGAGGGGCACTTTCCAATTAGAAGCCAGGTCGGGAACGCAAGTATCAGTCGAATAAGCAAATTGAGCCAGAGGGGTGTAGAGAATCGGCCTGCTGCCCCACGGGCTCTTCCTTTTATATTTAAAGAAGGGGGGCTTATCGAAGTCCTTGAAACAATTTGGCTCTTCCCTTCGCTTGTCGAGGCTAATCCAGTCGGCTGTCAGTTCGTTGAACAACGCGATGATGTCCGCCAAGGCGGCTGGCGCACTATACAGCGGGATAGACCATTCTTGAGATAAAGCGCCGTCTTTGTATTCAGCTATGCCTATTTGGCAGATTGACGCCAGATCGGCGTTGGCCGTTTCAACGTCTATTGCTACAAAATCCATCATTTCAATGCCCTCTCCAGACCTGTCACCCGACCGGTTAGCAAAAAATAACAGTAATAATTTTTGTGGTTATTTTTATATGCCGGGCCTAAGACCTGCCCCTTGATGGCGGCGGTTAAAACTCGACCGGCGCGAACTCGTCAAGTGTCCATTGGCCATCAATCTTATCCTCTTGCGCCGTATAAGCCACCTTGTAAATGAAAGGATGATAGGCGGCCCCGCTCACCCGCTTTTTTTCAGGCCCAAAAACCTGAACCGCAACAAAGCCTTCGTCATGAGTAACGGGAAAACCGTTATCGCGGAGAAAAATCGTAAACTTCTCGCAGACGGCATTTCCGACCTCCATAGCATCAATTGGGGATGCGGTCGGTATCTGAATGCTGAACCCCCACTGGCCTGGTTCTTTTTTCACGAAATGGAACCCCGACTTTGGAGACTTGAAAAAGGTAATCCCGTTTTTTTCGGCGAAATTGATGATACTCCCTTTGAGGGCGTATATTTCGGTCCTCGGCATACTTTCAGGATTGATACTAAACAGAAAATCAGGGTAGGTGTTCTCTTCGGCCCGCGCCTGGCCGGCCAGAGTAAGGGCGATGATAAAGCAGAGGGTTAAAACCTGTTTTTTCCACATAGTGTTCTCCTATAACAGCGGCTTTTCGCCGCTTTGATTGGCGGGGGCATACCCCCCCGGCGGGTTATTTCGCCACCATGCTCCAGGCAATCCAGAGGGGGCCCGCTTCCGTCACCTTAGTTTTTGATAGCTCAACAAGCCCTTGCGGCTTGTCGCCCTTCACCACAACGATTTTAAGCAAGGGAACGAGGGCCGGGTCTTCAATGACTTTCAGCACTTCGGCGGACAGGCTCCAGACCTCCAGGGCGACCGCTTTCATATCCTGGCCGGGCGCAAGGTTACCAACAAAAAGGGTCATTGGGAATCTATCCGAGGCAAAATCCTTTCCCAAAAATACCCCCTGTATGTTGTTCATGCTCATCCCAACTTCCAAGATTTTAGCGGCCGCCTTCATGTCGCCAATGATGTCGGCCCGCGCATGGCTGACCAGAGTAAGGGTGAAAACGAGGCAGAGGGTTAAAACCTGTTTTTTCAGCATGGTCTTCTCTGTATAAAGGATCATTTACGAAAGCAAAGCGTTGTTTTTCGTGCATTCTCGCTGATTTAATCGGCGAAAAACCCTTCGGGTTTTATAGTGCTTATTTTACAAGTTAGCACTTTTGGCTTTGTCTTTTTCGGGGGCCTTTTGGGCAGAGGCATGTTTTTTGGCAGGCACTGTTTTCGTGCCTTGAGCATTAGTTCTGCCAGGGTGCGCCCAAGCCGAGGAATATCCGGTCAGAAACAGAACAATCAAAGGCGCCAAGCATAACAGTAGGCGCTCAAAGCATTTTATGGTGAAAGGGGATTGGATGGCGAGATGTTTGTAGAACAAAACTGGCACTGAGCACCATCCAGCAATTAAACTGGTGGGCCTCTCAAAATTAAAGAGGCCGGGTGCTTACAACAGCTACACAACTGCGGACATATTCCCAAAAAAGGTGTTGTATTCGGTCCACACCCGGCCGTGCCAATTTCACTAGAACGAAAAAAAGACACGGCTGTCGGGCGTGTAACCGGTGTAGGTATTGTAAGTACCTTCTTAGAATTTAAACATGAGGCTAAGAAAAAGTCAATAATGGAGAAATAAATCTGCCAATGAAGCCACTGACATTTTCTCCGTCCTATCAGCCAGCCGTTTAATATCATTATGCAAACCAACAACAAAATGGAACCGCCCGAAAACCGGCCTGTATCTATTTTGACAAACCAAGGTTAATGATGCTATATTAAAATGGGTTGAAACGTGGTAATGCGTCCCCCAAGGCTAGGAAGGCGTTCGGATCCTCTAACGTCATGAAGGTTATTTTTCATACTGATTTCTATGTCGTTTATGCCTCGGAGCCCGCGGCGGCCCCCGGTCGCATGGAGGCCGTCGTCGAGTGCTTGGGAAACAGATTTGATATGCTGCCAGCCGTGGCCGCTGATCCAAAAGACATAGAGGCGGTTCACTCCACGAAACATATCGCCCGTATTCGTCAGCAAGGGCTCTATGATATCGCCGCCTTGGCGGCGGGAGGGGCCGTTCAGGCCGCGACCATCGGCTTGAAGGAACCGGCCTTTGCCCTTATCCGTCCCCCGGGGCACCACGCGTCTCAGGATAGTTCCTGGGGTTTTTGCTATTTCAACAACATGGCCGTTGCCCTGACTCATCTTTTAAGAACTGGCCGTATCAACACGGCGGCCGTGCTTGATTTTGATCTTCATTATGGAGACGGGACTGAAAATATTTTGTCGGGCGCCGGCGTCGTGGAAATGTTAAATCCCGGCACGCATGCACGCGGGGAATCCGGCCGAAAAGCCTATCTTGGAGAGGTGGAGTCTTTTCTGAAAGAACTTCGTGTCGATATCATCGGCATCTCCGCCGGGTTCGACAACCATGAGTTGGATTGGGGCGGGCTTTTGTCGACCGAGGACTATTTTGTCATGGGGCGGATGGTCAAGGAGAGGGCCCTGGAAATGGGCGCCGGCTGTTTCGGCCTGTTAGAGGGCGGGTATAACCACTGTGTCCTGGGGCAAAATGTCCTGGCGCTGATTGAGGGCATCTCCGGTTAATGTGACGCCGAATATCCCACCGGTATGAGATACAAGGGGTTTTCCTCCGCCGGGAGTTGAAGCAGCCTGCTTACCCTCTTGTCCGTGAACGCGCCGACGGCGCACGCGCCCAAGCGCAGCGCCTCCGCTTGCAGATAAACGTTCTGAGCGGAATGTCCCAATTCCATAAATACATATCGTTCCCGTCCGCGTTCGCCATACCTTCCTAAAATTCTGCTAAATACGGCGCTGTAAACCACCGTTATAGGCGCATCCCTCAGCATGGCCTGGCCCAAGGCGGCCGCGCTGAGTTCTTCCCTGATATCCTTGTCGATCGTCCTTATTATCTTATGCTCCCGTGAAACGTATTTGTACGCGCCGGCCTCTATTCCCGCCACATTCCCGACCACCACGTAAATTTCCAATGGGTAGGTCGCGCCTGCGGAAGGAGTCGTGCGTAATCCGCCTCTTAACGACGGCTCGGGCACAGGCTCCGTAATGCCGTAAGCGGCCCATAAAATTTGTGACAACTGCTCCGCCGACAGTTCCCTGTTTTGAAAACTCCTCTGTGAGCGGCGGGCCGCCAATGCTTCTTCCACGCTCACGCCGCCTTCGGTTTTAGGGGAAGGCAAAATATAAGCCGGCTGTGAATTTTCCGTTTTAGTCATTACGGCGTTCCTTGTCGCCCCCGCGGAGGCTTTACTATAAAAGACAGAAAATGTTAATAAAATAATCAACCAAAAGACGCAATTTCTTCTTGGCATATGTTTATAAGCTCTTTCCTTAGGCAGACAAGGCGGTTTTCCATATCATCATACTAAAAAAACAACGCGGTTATCAAGTTGTTATTCCGTTTCGTTTGAGCTATATTTGTCATGCGGCGGAAGAAAAAGCTAATGTTTCAAAAAGCTCTTATAGTTTCAATCGGTTTCCTTTATTTGGCCAGAATCGGCTCGGTTGAGGATTCAATCGTTCTTCAAGTCATGGGCGCGGCCGGAGTTCTAATCTGCGCCTTTGTAATGATCCGGCATTGGCCCTTTAAGTAATGTTAAAAGGGCGGTTTAGGCAACAATCCGCCTCGGAATAAAAAGTGTCAACTTTAAAATTTTTTCGCAACATAATGATTGGGATATTCATACTGGCCGCTCTCTCAGGCGCCGGGCTTTACGCATACTTGCAATTGCCGAAGTTCGGCGCCTTGCCCGAAGGGAAGAGGCTGGAGCGCATCCGCCTTTCCCCCAACTTCCGTGACGGCGAGTTCAAGAACCTCGACCCCATTCCGCCCCGACGCGGAAACGTGGTCCAGGGCTGGACGCGAATGATGCTGACCAAAAAAGACCGGCCCCGGCCGGACTTCCCCGTTCCCTCGGTAAAAACGGATATGAAGGCCCTGGACAGGGAAGCCCCCTTGGCGATCTGGCTGGGGCACGCATCCTACTTTTTTCAGTCCGGGGGCAAGCGATTCCTTATTGATCCCGTCTTCAACACCCACGCTTCGCCTTTTCCCTTTGTGAACCGGGCCTTTGACGGTACAATGGCATACACTTCCGAAGATATGCCGGAAATTGACTACCTGCTCATCACCCACGACCACTGGGATCACCTTGATTACCCGACCGTCATGGCCCTTGAGGATAAAGTCGGCGCCATCGTCGTTCCTCTAGGGGTGGGCGCGCACCTAGAGCGCTGGGAAATCAATGAAGGGAAAATCCACGAACTGGATTGGGGTGATTCGGTGCGGATTGACGAGGAGACGGTGTTATACGCCTTGCCCGCGCTTCACTATTCAAGCCGTTTGCTGGCCCGCAATCAAACCCTTTGGGCGGCTTACGCTTTGATAAGCCCCGAAAGAAAACTGTATATGGGCGGCGACAGCGGTTATGGCTCCCACTTGAAAGCGGCGGGAGAGGCCTTCGACGGATTCGATGTGGCCTTTCTTGATTCCGGTCAATATAATGAAGGCTGGAGATGGATTCACAAGATGCCGGAAGACGTCTTCCTTGCCGCCGCCGATTTAAAGGCCAAAGCGATCTTTCCGGTACACATGGGCAAGTTCTCCCAAGCCTATCATTCTTGGGACGATCCCTTCCTTCGCCTGGTCAAGGCCAGTGTCAAGGCCGGTGAAGAGCAGCCTTATGCCTTGATCATGCCGATACCGGGCGAAATCGTACCCTTAGATGAGCCAAGGACATATATTTCCGGCTGGTGGAACCGAAAACTCCTTTCCCCGGTTCAGAATCCGTAGGTCATCCTGCTTTTGCCGGCGCCCATCCTGGCCGGGTCTTTGAGAATGGAGGCTATCTCTTTGGCCACGTCTTCAAACACGTATTTATGCGCCCCCACCGTCAAAGCGCCGCCGGCCCCGATATGCCGGTAAACAGGTATCTTGGCCACTTCAATATAGTTCCTGTCCAGAATAAGGGCTTCGACATATAATTTAGTGGCTCCGGCCCCGGGCAGGAGGTAGCGGGCGAAAGCATTGCCGGGAACGTAAGCCAGGATATTTACATTGACGGCATAAAGGCCATTATCGGCCGCCAGGCCCTGCCTGGTCAGCTCAGCCCGCAAGGCTGAACTCATGGCGTCCCGGAGATCAAAGGCGCCTTGGGCGCCTCCCGGGAAAACATAGCCGGAACTGTCATTTACCTGGTCTATTCTAAAACCGGCGGACGGATTTAAGGCCTCCATGCTCGGGGTCGGCATGTATGACGATTTCGTGCCGCACCCCGCCAGCACCATGGCAACCAGCACCAAAAACAACGAGACGCGCTTTTTCATGGAAAAACTCTTAAAATTCAAATTGTTTGCAATAACCCAAAAGCCGATGGCCTACAGTGTTCCTCCAGGATAACATATATTTCCAGCCGCTTAACTACAGATTGTATTTTTGTCTTGACATTTATCTGTCTGCATTGTAGGCTACAATAAAAAAATACGGCGGGCCGCCGCCGGAAAAGGAGCCGCCAATGCAAGAAGTTCTTTACCTGGCCGGGGGGGAGCGAAGGGTCAGCTTACAGGAGCTTTATTTCCAGCTCCGCGAAATCTACGATGCGGCCAGCGGGCTCCAGCTGCTCTTTGAGGAGCTGGCCGTTGACCTGACCGACAACGGCTACGAGCCGGCCCGCTACCTAATGGCCAGGCTCACGGTGCGGCACGCCCTGGAATTGATAGCCGGGCTTCTGCCCGAAGCCGCACCCTCCTCTACTTTACTCCCCTAAAGCTCAACCGGTGGCAGGGCGAGGGGCCGTGGCGTCTCAAGGCCGCCAGGTGCGCGGCCGTGCCGTAGCCCTTATGGCGGTCGAAGCCGTATTGGGGGCAGCGGGCATGCCACTTAAGCATTATCCTGTCCCGAATCACCTTGGCCACAATGGAAGCCGCGCCGATGGACAGGGAGCGCCCATCGCCCTTGACCACGGCCAGGGCCGGCCCGGGCGTGGGGGGGGCGAAATTGCCATCGGCCAGCACCAGGGCCGGCCTAAGGTCCAGGCCGGCCACGGCCCGGGTCATGGCCAAAAGCGCCGCCCGGAGGGGGTTTAAGCGGTCCACCTCCCCAGCTTCCACCGAGGCCCAGGCCCAGGCCAGGGCCCGGCTCTTAATGAGTTCAAAGGCCTTTTCCCGGTCCGGAGCTTTGAGCTTTTTGGAATCGCCGACTCCCGGGTAGGCGGCCTCGGGGTCGAGTATAACCGCCGCGGCCACCACCGGCCCGGCCAGGGGGCCCCGCCCGGCCTCGTCCACCCCGGCCAGGGGATCGGCCGAGGCCCGGAAGTGCTCATCGAAGGCGGCCGGCGAAAGGCCCTCGGGAAGGGAGGACATGGCTAAAACAAACCCGGCGGGGCCTCGCCGCCGGGCTGGGCCGTCTGGGGCGGCGTCAGGCCCAGGTGGCGGTAGGCCTTCAAGGCGGCCACCCGGCCCCGGGGCGTGCGGATTATGAAACCCTCCTGGATCAGGTAGGGTTCATAAACCTCCAGGAGGGTGTTGGGTTCCTCGGCCACGGCCGTGGCCAGGGTGTCCAACCCGACAGGGCCGCCCCCGAACCTTTCACATATGGCTGACAGGACGCGGCGGTCGAGATGGTCCAGGCCTTCGGCGTCGACTTCCAGCATTTTCGTCAGGGCCGCGTCGGCCACGGCCGCGTCGATTAGCCCTTCGGCCCGAACTTCGGCGTAGTCCCGAACCCTCTTCAAGAGCCGGCCGGCGATGCGGGGCGTGCCCCGGCTGCGCCCCGCTATTTCCCGGGCCCCTTCCGGGGTCAGCCGGGCCCCGAGGAGGGCCGCGCCCCGGGCGACTATTAGGGCCAGTTCCTCAGGCCGGTAGAAATCCAGGCGCAGTTGGATGCCGAAGCGGTCCCTCAAGGGGGGGGTCAGGAGCCCCGCCCTGGTGGTGGCCCCCACCAGGGTGAAGCGGGCCAAGGCCAGGCGCACGGACTTGGCCCCCGGCCCCTGGCCGATCATGAGGTCGATCTTGAAATCTTCAAGGGCCGGGTATAAAAATTCCTCCACCACCGGGCTTAAGCGGTGGATCTCGTCAATGAAGAGGATATCGCCGTCGCCGAGGCCGTTCAAGAGCCCGGCCAGGTCGCCCGGGCGTTCCACGGCCGGGCCGGAAGTCTGGTGAAAGGCCACGCCCAGTTCCAGGCTCAGGATTTGGGCCAGGGTGGTCTTGCCCAGGCCGGGGTGGCCGTGGAAGAGGGTGTGGTCCAGGGCTTCCCCCCGCCTCTTGGCCGCCTCCAGAAAGACGGACAGCTTTTCCTTCAGCTCGGCCTGGCCCTGAAAATCGGCCAGGGAGCGGGGCCGAAGGTTTTTGTCCGCCGCCTCCCCGGCCTGGGATTTTGGGTCAAGGAGGCCGCGGCCTTGGCCGTCTCCGGCCCCGTCTCCAGTATCATCTCCAGTTTCCAGGGGGCCGCGCTTCCCAGGCCCCTCGTCATGGTCGGCCATTATCAAACTTTCTTCAGGTGGTTTAAGGCCAGTTTCAGAATGACGGCCAAGTCGTCGCTTTCAGCCTCCTTGCGGGCGGCCCGGGCGGCTTGTTTGGCCTCGGCCTCGCTGCAGCCCAGGTTCATAAGGCCGGAGACCACCTCGTCCTCGGCCGGGGCGGCGCCGGAGAGGCCGCAGAGGGCGGCCAGCTTGGGGGCCCTGTCCTTCAATTCCACCAGGAGGCGTTCGGCCGTCTTGGTCCCCACCCTCTTGACGGCCGACAAGCGGGCCAGGTCGCGGCCCATCAAGGCTCGAACCAGCTCTTCCGGGGTCAGGTAGGAGAGGATGGTCAAGGCCAGCTTGGGCCCCACCCGGCTGACCGAGGTCAGGGCCGTGAAGGCCTCGCGTTCCTCGCGGTTCAGGAAGCCGTAAAGGTCCCAGGCCTCTTCCCGGATGAAGAGCCGGGTGAAGAGGAAGACTTCGGCCGGGGGCTCCGGCAGGGCCGGATAGGCGGAGAGGGGCAGGGCCAGCTCATAGCCCAGGCCGCCGGCCTCAACCACGGCCTCGACCGCGGCCTGGCCGATTTTTTTGCCGGTGAGCCGGCCTCGAAGATGGGTGATCACAAACGGCTCCGGGCCTGGCCCAAGGCGGCCAGGTCTTCTTCCGACATATCGCGCCATCCGCCCCCCCGGCCCCGCCGGGGCCTAAGAAGGGCCGATTCCCGCCCGGCCTGCCCGGCGTGGCAGAGGGCTGCGGCCAGGGCATCGGCCGCGTCCGGGGAGAGGGGTTCGCGGTAATCCAAAAGTTCAGCCACCATGAAGCCCACCTGGTCTTTCCCGGCCTGGCCGTAGCCGGTTACGGCGTTCTTTATCTCGCGGGGGGTATATTCAAAGATTTCCGCCCCGGCCTGGGCCGCGGCCAGGAGCAGCACCCCGCGGGCCTGGGCCAGGACCACGGCCGAGCGGATGTTCCGGCCCGTAAAAAGGCTTTCGACAGCCACGGCCGCGGGGGGGCATCCGGCCATGATCTTCGTCAGACCCTCATGGAGGTGGAAGAGGCGGCGAGGCAGAGGCCAGGCCGGGGGCGGCGAGAGGCGTCCGCAGGTCACCAGGGCCGCCTTCCCAGCCCCGCCGGTCCGGATCAGGCCGTAGCCTGTGTGGCGGGAGCCGGGGTCCAGCCCCAGAACGAGGGACATTATCCCAGACCGGCCGCGGCTTCGTCCGAGAAGTCGAGGTTGCTCCAGACTTTCTGGACATCATCTAGGTCGTCCAAGGCGTCCAGAAGTTTCATGGCCCCGGCCAGGTTCTTGCCCTCCAGTTCCAGGTTGGTGGAGGGGACGAAGGCTATTTCGGCGCTCTGGCATTCCAGGCCGGCCTTTTCAAAGGCGGTCTTGACCGTCTCCAAATCGCCCGGGGCGGTGTGGACCTCCACGGAATCGCCCGAGGCGGTGATGTCTTCGGCCCCGGCCTCCAGGGCTATTTCCATGGCTTGGTCGTAGGTAACCCGCCCGTCTTCAAAGACGAGGGCGCCTTTTTTGGCGAACATCCAGGCCACGGAACCGGGCTCGCCGAGGTTGCCCCCGTACTTGCTGAAGATGTGGCGCACTTCCGAGGCGGCCCGGTTTTTGTTGTCGGTCAGAACCTGCAGCAGGACGGCGGCCCCGCCCGGGGCATAGCCTTCATAATAGATTTCCTCGTAGCTCACGCCCTCTATTTCTCCGGTTCCGCGCTTGACGGCCCTGTCTATATTGTCCTTGGGCATGTTGGCGGCCTTGGCCGTCAAGAGAGCCGTGCGAAGGCGCGGATTGCCGTCGGGGTCGCCGCCCCCTTCGCGGGCGGCCACGGTTATTTCCTTAATGAGCCGGGAAAATAGCCGGCCGCGCTTGGCGTCGGCCGCGCCCTTTTTGTGCTTTATGGTGCTCCATTTATTATGTCCTGACATGGGGACTCCTTGGTTCGTCAGGGCCCGGCGGGCGGCCGGGCGGCTTGGAGGGCCGCATCAAGTATTTCAATGTCGGCGGAGTTGATCAAATCCCGTATTTTGCGGTCCAAAACTTCTTCCAGTTTTCGGGCGGCGATGAATTCAACGAGTTCCGGCCTTAAGCTCTCGAAGGATTCCACCCCCGGCGGGCGGCGGCCGGTTACCTTGACGATGTGGAAGCCCAGGATGGTTTCCAAAAGGCCGGTGCGGCCGCCCACGGGAAGTTTCCAGACCTCCGCCTCAATGGCCGGCAGGCTCTGACCTTGGACGAGCCAGCCCAAGTCGCCCCGGTTTTCGGGGTCGACGTTGACCTCGGCGGCCACGGTTCCGAAATCCTCGCCGGCGGCCAGCCGCCTTAAGGCCGCCTCGGCCTTGGCCCGGGCCTGGTCTTTGGCGGCCGGGGGCGCCAACAGGGAGACGCCGACCATTATCTGGCTCAGGCGCAGCATCTCATCATGGCGCAGCTGCTCCAGGTTGGCCTGGTAGAAGGCCCGGGCTTCCTCCTCATCGACCTTTATTTCAGACAAAAAATCATTGGCCTGCCATTTTTTCAGGGCCATGTTCTTTTGAAGCTGCTTTTTGAGGTCTTCCTCGGTTGAACCGTAGTGGTCCAGGACTTGGTAGATCAAATCCGGCTCGTCGAAATCTTTTTTATAAAGGGCCAGGGCCTGGTCCAGCTCCTCTTCAGAGGGGGCGTAGCCCAGCCGCAGGGCCTCCTGGCAGGCCAGTTCCAGGACAATGAGATCGCGAAGCTGTTCCGCCTCCAGGGCGGCCGCCCTTTCCTTCCCGCCCCTGTTTTCAAATCCTTCACCATGCTCATCATACGGCGGCCGGTCGGCGGCGGCCATGGCCACCTGGCTGGCCAGAAGCCGCCGGGTGATGGGCTCGCCGTTGACCCTGGCCACCGTCTCAGACCAGTCGGGTTCTTCCAGGGCGGCCTCGTAAGGTTCGTGGCTCTCACTTGAGCCGCTTACTCCGCCCGGATCGGTCTGCCCCGGTCCGCAGGCGAAGAGGGCCAGGAGGATGGGCAGAAAAAATAGACGGCTCATCGGGCTCATTGGCCCCAATCCACAGCGCCGCTGGGGCGGGGCCGGGGGGCCTCGCCCGGCGGGAACGGCGGAGGCGTGATCGGCCAGGCGCCCCCCGGCGGCGGCGGCGGGGCAGTGGCCTGGGGCGGACGGGCCGGACGGACGGCCGGGGTTTGGGGCGGCCGGGGGGGCGGCGGCGGGGGCGGAAGGATTCGAGTGGTAAAACTGTTGTGCAGGGCCACGGCCGCGGTCATGGCCACATGGCCGGAGAGGACTTCCCGGTCGGCGTAGAGACGGCTGATCTCGTGATTCATATGGTCGTTGCTCTGGCGCAGCTTGACCAGCTCGGCCGTGAGGGACTCTTTCAGCTGCCGGGCCTCATCGAATTCGTCATCTTTCACCAGGCAGCCCGAAAGAAAGAGGGCCGCCGCGAAGGCCAAACAGAAGGGTTTCATGATTAATCAGCGCTTCCCTGGTTAATATTGGAAATAGATGAAGGGCAACACTCCCTCCGGCCCGAGCTTCAAGATCACCACCACCCAGAAAGCGCCCCACAGGGCCAGGACCGGCCCGGTAAAGCGGCTCTGGAGCTTGAGAAAGGCCTCCCGGATATCGGCGCCGACCAACTGCATCAGAAGGGTCAGGCCGATTACCAGCCAGACCTGCCAGGGGGCGCCGGCCCCGGGCCGGCTGAAATCCGCCGCCGCTTTGACTATCTCCCAGGCCCGGGCGCTGTCTTCAGCCCGGAAGAGAATCCAACTGAGGCTGACGAAGTTGAAGGTGACCAGAAAGCCGGCCGCGGCCCAAAACAAACGAAAGCGGGGCGGCCCCTTCTGCCAGTCCCGGAACCGGACGCCTCCGGGGGCCAGATCCAGCTTCCGGCGGCGGTCATGGAAAAAATGACTGACGACCAGGCCGAAACCGTGCAGGGCCCCCCACAACAGGTAACGAAAATGAGCCCCATGCCACAGGCCGCCCAAAAGCTGGGTCAGAAAAAGGTTCAGCGGTTTGAAGCCGCGCCGCGCCCCTCCCAGGGGAATGTAGAGATAATCCCGCAGCCATGTGGATAGGGAGATGTGCCAGCGGCGCCAAAAATCCCTCAAATTGGTGGCCAGGTAGGGCGAATTAAAATTCACCCCCACATTATACCCCAAAAGCAGGCCAATACCCAAGGCCAAATCGGAATAGCCGGAAAAATCCAGGTATATCTGGGCCGAATAGCCGTAGATGCCGGCCCAGATGCCCGGCGCGGCGAAGATTTCCGGCACCTGGAAGACCTGGCGGACGATATTTTCCGAGACATAGCTGGAAAGGGCCACTTTTTTGAACAGGCCGGAGAGGATCAGGACCACGGCCAGGTTGAAGTGGGCCGGATCGAACTTAAGGGAGCGCATCTGGGGAATTAAGTGGGCCGGCCGCTGAATGGGGCCGGAGAGCACGGTGGGGAAGAAGGAAATGTAATTAAGGGTGGTCAGAAAATCCGGCTTGGGCCTTTGAGGGTTGCGGTAGTGGTCTATGGCCAGGGACAGGCCCTGGAAGGTGAAAAAAGACAGGCCGATGGGGTAGATTATTTCCGGCAGTTCCAGGCGGGCCAGGAGGAGGGGCTGGACCCCCATCCGTTCCAGGAGGTTTAAGCCGAATTCGTAATATTTGAAGAAGAAGAGGACGGCCAGGCAGAAGCACACGTCCAGGGCCAGGCAGAACTTGCGCCAAAAGGGCCGGTCCTCCTGGGCCAGGACGGCCACGGTGGTCCAGTTGGCCAGGGCCACGATGAACAAAAGGGGCAAAAAGCGGGGGGCGCCCAGGCCGTAGAAAGTCAGGTTGGCCAAGAGGAGAAAGCCCGGGTAAAGGAGGGGAGAGGCCTTAAGGCGCCAGTTCAGGACCAGGGCCACCCCCAAAAAAACCGCGAACTCCAGGCTGGTGAAAAACATGGGCTACAACCCGAAACAAAAACCCCGGACCGGCAAGTCAGGGGCTTTTGAGAAATCCGCAATTGGAGGCGGCAGGCGGATTTGAACCGCCGTATAACGGTTTTGCAGACCGTCGCCTTACCACTTGGCTATGCCGCCCCAAACCGTCAACTTAACAAATATAAGGCAAAAACCGGCTAAAGTCAACGCTCAAACATTTTCATTTCAGCGCCGCCGCTTGACTTTTTCTTCTCCTCATGGTTCCATCCCATAATATGGCCCCTGATTTCGAAACATACCGGGCGCCCCGGATGAATTGGGTCCGCACTGAAACTTTTGAAACCAGCGGCCTGGAGACAGGGCCCGACCGCCGGATTCCGCTTCAGAATCTCTGTGGACTTATGGAAGAAGCCGCCGCGCTTCACGCGGCCGAGTTGGGTTTTTCCATGGAGGAACTGGCTCGGCGGGGGCTGGCCTGGGCCCTGACCATGCGGTGGATCGAATTTGATAAGCCGCCCTGCCGGGAGGAAGGCGAGGCGCTGAACGGGGAGGATTTTAGCCGAATACAAGTGAAAACCTGGCCGGTATCAATAGAAGGCCTGCGTTACCGCCGGGATTTTCTCATATCCCGCGGGGGCGGGGTCCTGGCCCGTGCCGTGACTGATTGGGTGGTGCTAAACCTTCAGTCGCGCCAAGCTGAACGCATCCCCGAGTTCATAAAAGCGCTTCAGCCGGAAAACCCGGAGCGGGTAATGAACATAAGCCGCCCGCGCCTGCCCAGCCAGGAGAACGCGCCGGAATTGGCCGTATTTGCGGTGCGCGAATCCGACATTGACCGCAATAACCATGTTAACAACGCCTGTTTCGCCAAGTGGGCCGTGGAGTCGGCGCCGGCTGAAATAAGCTCACGCCGGTGGCTGAAATCATTTTTAATATTGCACCGGGCCGAGGGCCGGCCCGGGGACACCGTGACGGCCCGAGGCAGCAGCCATGCCGAAGGCGTCTTCGGGCACGGTCTCTTCCGCCTCTCCGATGGCCAAGAGCTGGTAAGGGCCCGCAGCATCTGGGGTGATATCAGCAGCCCAACCTTTCCCAAAAACCCGGAGCCGAGGGGCTGATGAATCAGCGCCCCGGCTCCGGGTTTTAAAGGGCGGCCGGATTCAGCCCCGGGGGGCGCGGCGGGCGCGGCGGGCCATGGCCTTGCGCAGGCGGCGTTTGGATTCCCGTTCCTTGCGCTTGCGGCGCTCGCTGGGCTTTTCATAGGCCTTCTTGCTCTTGATCTGCTTCAAAAGCCCGTCCCGGGCTATTTTCCGCTTCAAGGCCTTGATGGCCTGGTCCACATCGTTGTCTCTAACAGAGACTTCAATGCCGGTCTGGTTGCTGCTCAATGGGGTCTCACCTGCCGATCTGCGAGTGGGCTTGGCGGGGGAGGGGCCTGGCGGCCGCTTCTTTTCGCCGTAAACTGCCACCTTAATCAAAAACCTGGGGCCTGTCAACTTTTTTCATTATTTTAAAGCAAGAGGATTTTTATTTTTTCGCGGTGATATGACATCGGGGTTTTCAAGCCTTTAATTTGTTCTAGAAATTCAGTATAATAAGGCATGAATAGATGGGCCGGTCATTAACGATTCCGGGTATTTTGCCGGCCTGCGGAAACTCTGCAAATAAGAGTTAAAGGGGCAATTTATGTCCAACGACATTTTGTGCGAGATAAGGGACAATATCGCCACGGTCACTTTGAACCGCCCTCAACTGCTCAACGCCTTCACTGAGGAAATGGCGATGGAAGGGCGTAAGATTTTTGACGGCTTTGCGGAGAACGATGCCGTTCGCTCTGTCGTGCTGACGGGCGCGGGCAAGAATTTTTCCGCGGGCGGCGACTTAAAGAGCTTCAAGGAAGCAATTGATAGCCAGGTCTACCTGACCCATGATTTTATAAGCAAGGTCGCGGATTGGTCCAAATCAATCCTTGCCTGCCCCAAGCCCGTAATAGCCATGATCAACGGCGCGGCCGCCGGAGCCGGATGCGGCCTGGCCCTGGCTTGCGACCTAAGGGTGATGACGGAAAAAACCCGTTTCGTCATGGGCTTCATAAACATGGGGCTGGGCGGCGATGCGGGCAGCATCTACAACTTGGTGAGAATCGTGGGCATGGGCCGAGCCAGAGAGATGCTGATGCTGGGCGAGCCCGTGGGCGGCAAGGATGCCTTGGCCATGGGCCTGGCCAATCGGCTGGCTGAGGAGGGCCAGCTGGAGGAGACTACCTATGCCTTGGCCGCCAGGCTGGCCTCCCTGCCCACCAGGGTTTTTCGGCAGCAGAAGGAAATTCTCTTTGCCTCCTTCTACGGGTCTTTTCCCGCCTGCACCAAAATGGAGATCGACAGCACCGTGGCTGGCTCCAGGGGAGCGGATTTTGCCGAAGCTGTCCATGCCTTTCTGGAAAAAAGGCCGGCCAATTTCACCGGAAAGAGGAAAGAGCTCCCCAACATATAGTTGGTTGCGTCTTAGGAAACCCAATATTTGGGGTGTAAGCAGGGGCAAGAAGTCAGTCAGATGTTTCACGTGAAACATCTATACCCTCATCTCATTTTTTTCTAAAAAGAAAGAGAGTCCGGCGGGCTTCCACCAGGGGCAGGGTCAAATCCAGCCGGCGCTCCAATTCCAGGTTCCAGTTCTTCAAGGCCTCTCCACCCCGCCCCAGCTCCTCCTCGCCCCGGGGGCCCTTGAAGGCCAGGAAGCGGCCCCCGGTTTCCAGGCGCGGGCCGGCCAAGGCGGCCAAATCCCCCAAAGCGGCCAGGCCCCTGGCCGTGACCAGATCGTAAAGGCGGCCTTGTTCATTGACTCCCGGCTTAAGATAGGCCGGGATAATCATAACCCGGGACAGGCCCAGGGCGGCCTGGGCCTGTCCCAAAAAGGCCGCCTTTTTGCCCGTGGCCTCGGCCAGGTCCCAGCTCCAGCCAGGGCGGGCCAGGGCCAGGGGCAGAGCCGGGAGCCCCCCGCCCGAACCCAGGTCCAAAGCCCGGCCCTCGGCCGGCCAGTCAGTCCACAAAAGGGGGGTCAGGCTGTCAACCAGGTGGGTCACCACCTGGACAGGCCGGGGCTGGCGGGCGCTAATGAGGTTGACCTGTTTATTTCGCGCCAGGAGGAGTTCAAAATAAGCCAGGAGGTGGTCTTTGGCCTGGGATTCCAGATGGAGCCCCAGGGCGGTGAGGGCGGCTTCAAAAGTGGCCCTCATAATCTCCATATGTTTCACGTGAAACATCGGCCGCTTTCTTTTCCGCCTCTATTGTGGTATTAAGGAAACTAAATACTGACAAGGAGAGCCCTGCATGGACAAAAAAGGTTCTGACCCCCCTGCCCCGAACAAACCTGGGGCCTGACCGGGATGCTCGTCCTGGGCCTGGAGAGTTCCTGCGATGAGACGGCGGCCGCCCTGTATGAAAACGGGGTGGTTCTGTCCAGCGTGGTTCGCGGCCAAGTGGATCTCCACCGTTGCTACGGGGGCGTAGTGCCGGAAATCGCCAGCCGGGCCCACCTGGAGGCCATCGACCAGGTGGCCGTCCAGGCCCTGGCCGAGGCCGGGCGCGGCCTGGCCGAGGTGGCGGGCCTGGCCGTGACCCAAGGGCCGGGCCTGGTGGGCGCCCTCCTGGTAGCCCTGAACTTCGCCAAGGGCCTGGGTTTCTCCGCCGGCCTGCCTGTAACCGGCGTCAATCACGTCAAGGCCCACGCCCTGTCCCCCTTCATGGTCCGGCCGGGGGCCCCGCCACCGCCGGAACCGGACTTCCCCCTGGTGGCCCTGGTGGTCTCCGGCGGCCACAGCCACCTCTACCTCATGGCCGACCACCTGGCCTTCAGTCTCCTGGGCCAGACCCGCGACGATGCCGCCGGTGAGGCCTTCGACAAGACAGCCAAGCTCCTGGGCCTGGGCTACCCCGGGGGGCGGGCCATTGAAGAGCTGGCCGCCCGTGGCGATCCTTCGGCCTACCGTCTCCCCCGTCCCCTGTGGCGTGAAGGTTTGGATTTTTCCTTCAGCGGCCTCAAAACCCGGGTGCTGACCATTTATGAGCGGGAAAACCTGGCCGGCCGGCCGGCCGACCATCCGGCCAGGGCCGGCCTGGCCGCCGGCTTTCAGGCCGCGGTGGTGGAGGTGCTGGTTGACAAGCTCAGGATCGCCCTGGAAACCACCGGGGCCAAGGGGGCCGTGCTGGCCGGCGGGGTGGCGGCCAACGGGGCTTTGCGGGCCGCGGCCCAGGCCATGACCCAGGCCCAGGGCCGGCCCCTCTTCGTGCCGCCCCTGGCCTGGTGCGCCGACAACGCGGCCATGATCGCCCACTTGGGGGCCCGCCAACTGGCCGCAGGGGAGAATATCCTGGACTTGGGCGCCGAGGCCCGGCCCCGCTGGCCAGTGGTTTAGAGCATCAAACAATTCCTTATCTTGATTTGAACTAAATTTTGCAATAAAATTAAACTGTTATAGACTTCCAAAGGCCGGCCTTCTTCAAAGATATTTCCCGCTTAAGGGCCGCGTAATTGTCTTTTATGGCCCGGCCCCCGGACAAAGCCGGGCCGTGGCCGCATAGGGCCAGGCTGACATCGGGAAGTTCTTCCAGGCGGGCCAGGGTTTCAAACATGTCGGCTTCATGGCCGCCTGGGCAGTCGGTGGCCCCGAAGGTGCCGGAAAAATAGACATCGCCGGTAACCAGGAGGCCGGCTTCCGGCCAGTGCAGGACCAGGCTGCCAGGGCTGTGCCCTGGAGCGTGGTAAAGAAGGAAATAGCGGCCGCCGAAAAATAAGGGGCCTTCTCTTAGGGCTTTGAAAGGGAGGGTCGTGTCGATATTCCGGCCCCTCAGGAAGGCCAGTTCCGCTTCATGAAGGGCCAGGGTCAGCCCGTGGTCGCGGGCCAGAAATTCGGCCGTCTCTAGATGGTCAGGGTGGCTGTGGGTCAGAAGCGCCAAATGGAAGTCGCCCGGCCCGAAGCCGTCGGCGGCCAGGCGGGCTTCCAGTTCCGGCCAACGATTCTTCCGGCCGGGGTCGATGATGAGCTTTTCAGGGCCGTCGATGACGATGGTGTTGCAGTTGGTCTCCTTGGAATTCGAGGGATAAAAGTAAATGTCGGGGGCCAGGAGCATGGTCAGAGCCCTGTTGTTCGGTCAGGGGGGAGGTATTGGCGCACCAGGACCAGAAGGAAGCGGGCCGCGGCCAGAACAAGGGCCAGCCCCACCCCAAGGGGCAGGAAGGCCCCGTCGCGGGGCCAGGCGGTCAGCCCGGCCAGAAGGGAGAGGAGCCCCAGCCAGGCCAGGCCGTGCCCCAGGACGTAAGCGCACAGCATCTTCATGCGAAAACAGCTTCACCAACCAGCCGGTCCCGTCCCGTCCCGGGTTGGCTGTAGCCTTCCGGCCCGACATAGCCGTTGACCAGGTGGGCTATGGCGCGGCCGCCGGGATAGAGGTCGGCCACATTTACGGCGGCGAAATCCTGCTGGATCAGCCCCCAGGCCGACTCCGGCGGGGTTTTCAAAATCAGGCTCCAGAGCATTTTGCAGACCCCGCCGTGGGCCATCAAGGCCACCCTTCCCCCTTCGGGGTGAGCGCCCCGCAAGGCCTCCAGAGCCTCGGCCACGCGGCGGCGGAAGCCCGCCGAGCTTTCGCCCCCCCCGGGAAAGGAGAGGTCCGTGCCTTCGGGCGAAAAGAGGCGGCGGATAAGGGGGCGGTCTTCGGCCGCGATCTCATCGTAGGTCAGACCTTCCCAGCGGCCGAAACTCATTTCCCGCCACCGGGGGTCGGCTATCAGGTCCAGGCCCTGTTTTTCAGCCAGCCGGCGGCCGCCATAGACGGCCCGGCTGAGATCGCTGGAATAAACGGCCTTGAAGGGCACGGCCGACAGGGCTTGAGCCAACTGGTCCAACTGGCGGCGGCCCTCCGCGGTCATTGGGGCGTCGCGCCAGCCGTTGAAGGGAGGATTGGCGAAATTCTCAGTCTGGCCGTGGCGCATGAAAAAGAGGCGCAAGGGGCGGCGGGACCTTGCGGCCGGCTCAGACATGAATGGATTCCAGGTTGTGGCTGTTTTTCTGCAGGGCGGCGTCGTGGGCCAACTGGGCGTTATCCCAGAGCTTCAGCACATCGTCGATATTGTCCAGGAGGGTGTCCACCACCTTGGGGTCGAAGTGGGTGCCCCGGCCGGCACGGATGATGTCCAAGGTCTGCTCAATGGTCAGGGGGGGTTTGTAGGGACGCTTGGACCTTAAGGCGTCAAAGACATCGGCCACGGCCACGATGCGGCCGGCCAAGGGGATCTGGGTTCCGGCCAGGCCGCGGGGGTAGCCGGAGCCATCCCACTTTTCATGATGGGTCAGGGCGATGATCTCGCCCAGGCTTAAAAAACCGATCTCCGACCCTTCCAGAATCTGGCCGCCGTAAATGGGGTGCATGCGCATGATCGCCCATTCCTCGTCGTTTAGGGGGCCGTTCTTGGTCAGTATGCTGTCGGGAATGCCGAGCTTGCCGATGTCGTGCATGGGCGAGGCGTAGAGGATGCTCTCGACCACCGTGGGGTTATGGCCCAGGCGTTCGGTCAGGTAGGCCGAAATGCGGCTCATGCTGATGATGTGGGCGCCCGTGTCCTCGTCCTTGTATTCAGCGGCCCGGGACAGGCGGAAGATGGTTTCCAGGGAGGCGTCGCGCAGCTTGGAATGGGCCAGCCGGAGTTCTTCGGTCCGGGCGGCCACTTCCCGCTCCAGCTCCAGTTGATAATTGGTCATATGGTCATTATAGGCCTTGACCTTCAACAGGGAGCGAACCCGGGCCCGCAGCTCCATGCGGTCCACCGGCTTGGTTAGGAAGTCGTCGGCCCCCACTTCCAGGGCCTTGACCCGATCGTTTATATCTTGAAGGGCCGTGACCATGACTATGGGTATGGTGACTAATTTGGGATCGGATTTCAGCCTGGCCACCACCTCAAAGCCGTTCATTTGAGGCATCATGATGTCCATGAGGATCAGGTCGGGCGGGTTCTCCTCCACCCGGGCCAGGCAGTCGGCCCCGTCTTCAGCCAGGATGACTTCATACCCCTGGGGCTTGAGCATGGCCTGGATGAGCTTGCGGTTGAGAATCTCATCATCCACGACCATGACCTTGGCGGGTTTGCCGCTTGCCTCCGGCATCACCGGGTCCGACGGAACGGGTTTGGCCAAGGCTATTTCCGAACTCTCAGACAAAAAAACCCCCTAACTTCCAATTCCAAAATTTGCGCACGGCTATAAACCTTCACCGCGCCGACCTTAAGACCATGGAATATCACCTAACTTTAACACAATCACCCCGCCCGGTTCAACCTTAATTTTTTTGGGACGCTGATTTCATGCCGCCTCCGCCCGAATATGCCCTGACTAAAGAGATTGCAGCAAAAAAATCTGAAAATATAATCAAATCTTTAGCTCTTGCTTTATCCATCCCGATATAATAGTCTTGGAGCATGGCCCTGGCGAGTTTTTCGGAAGTCAGCCGCTTCTACGGACGGCAGGACGTCTTAAACGGCGTGACCTTGACCTTGAGCCCCGGCGAGAGGGTGGGGCTGGTGGGCCGCAACGGTGCGGGCAAAACCACCCTTATTCGCCTGCTTTTGGGGCTGGAAAGCCCGGATTCCGGCTCGGTGACCCGGGCCAAGGGCCTTAGGACAGGCTATCTGCCCCAGGAGCTTTCGGCCGGAAGCGGCCAGACCCTTCTGGAACTGGTACTGGATACGGCCGAGGAATACCGGAAGACGGAGGCGGAACTGGCCCTGATCATTGAGGAGCTGGCCGACAAAAGCCGGGGCGGCGCCCCTGAGGAACTCATGGAGCTGGCCGGCCGACAGGGACGCCTCATGGAAACCTTTGAAGCCCTGGGCGGCTGGGGCAAGGAGGCTATGGCCAAAAAAATCCTCTCCGGCCTGGGGTTTGCGGAAGATGATTTCGGGCGCGACCTGGGGGAGTTTTCCGGCGGCTGGCTCATGCGCGGCGTCCTGGCCCGGCTGCTTCTGGCCGCGCCCGACCTTTTGGTCCTGGACGAACCCACCAACCACCTGGACCTCGACAGTCTTCTCTGGCTGGAAAATTATTTGAAAAGCTCCCCCGCGGCCCTTGTTCTGGTCTCCCACGACCGCACCTTCCTCAACAATGTGGCCCAGAAAATCATAGAGGTCCGCCAGGGCCGGGCCCACACCTATGCCGGCAACTATGAATGGTTCCTGGCGGAAAAAGAACAGCGCCTGGCCTCCGAGGCCGCGGCCTTTGAAAACCAGAAGGACCGCATCAAGCAGATTGAAAAATTCATTGAACGGAACCGGGTGCGGGCCGCCACCGCCCGCCGGGCCCAAAGCCGACTTAAAATGCTGGAAAAAATGGACCGGCTGCCGACCCCGGAAAATCTGGAAGACCAGAACTTCACCCTGCGCCTGCCTTCCGGCGCCCGAGGCCCCGACCTGGTGGCGGAATTCACCGGCGCGGTCAAGAACTACGGCCCGGTCCGGGTTTTTGGCGACTTAAACCTCAACCTCCGGCGGGGCGAGCGCCTGGCCCTCATCGGCCCCAACGGGCGGGGCAAATCCACCCTCCTGAAAATGCTGGCCGGGCTGGAACCATTAAGCGCCGGGGGCCGGCGCCTGGGCCAGGGGGTCAAGGTGGGCTATTTCGCCCAGTTTCAGATGGACGGCCTGAACCCGGACCGCACCCTGGTGGAAGAATTGGAAGCCGCCTCCGGCGGCCTGAGCCAGGGGGCCCTCCGGTCGGTCCTGGGGGGCTTTCTTTTCTCGGGCGAGGACGTGTTCAAGAAGGTGGCCGTCCTCTCCGGGGGGGAAAAGGCCCGGCTGGCCCTGGCCAAAATCATGCTCTCGGCCCCCAACCTTTTGCTTCTGGACGAACCCACCAACCACCTGGATATCCCCGGCCGCCAGATGCTGGAAGACGCCCTGGAGGACTATCAGGGCGCCATGGTGCTCATAAGCCATGACCGGCATTTCATCAGCCGGCTCTGCGACCGGGTGGGCGTAATTGAAAAGGGCCGGCTCACGGTCTTCCCCGGCGGCTTTGAAGACTACTTGCGCCTCTGGGCCCCCGGCATTGATGCGGCCCCCAAGCCGCCGGCCCCGGCCGCCCCCAAGCCGGGCCAGCCGGCGGCGGACAAAAAAGAGGCCCGCCGCGAGGCGGCGCGCGACCGACGCGAGGCGGCCGGCCGCCGCCGACCCCATGAAGAGGCCGTGGCCGAGGCCGAAGAAAAGCTGGCCGCCCTGGCCGGCCGAAGGCGGGATTTGGAAAAAACCCTGGCCGATCCGGCCACCTACCAGGACGGGGCCCTGGTCCGCCGGCTTAACCTGGAACTGGCGGAATTGGACCGGGAAGGGCGGAACCTGGAGGCGCGGTGGGAAGAGGCCATGACCCATTTGGAAGAATTAAGGAGTCCCCATGGAAGTGCCCATTCTGAAAATTCCTTTTGACCAGGCCGATGCCGAGGTCATCTGCGGCGATTTGAGGCGGATGCTTCTGGAGGGCCGCCTGGCCCTGGGGGATAAGGCGCGGGCCTTTGAAGAATCCTTCGCCGAATTTTGCGGCGCCGCCCACGCCCTGGGGGCGAACAGCGGCACCGCGGCCCTGGAAATGATCTGCCGGGCCCTTAAAGTGGAAGGCGGCTCCGTGGCCGTGCCGGCCAACACTTTCATGGCCACCGCCCTGGCCCCCATAGCGGCCGGGGCCAAAATCATACTGGTGGACTGCGAGCCTGAATATTTTCAAATGTGCCCGGAAGACCTGGCCCGGAAAATACGGCCCGATACCCGGGCGGTCATCCTGGTGCACCTGGGCGGCTTCATCTCTCCGGCCTGGCGCCGCATCAAGGCCCTGGCTGAAAACAGCGGGGCGGCCTTCATCGAAGACGCGGCCCACGCCCACGGCGCGGAACTGCCGGAAGGCCGGGCCGGCGCCTTGGGGTTCGCCGCCGCCTTTTCCTTCTACCCCACCAAGGTGCTGACCACGGCCGAAGGCGGCATGGTCACCACTTCCCACCGCGGGTTTTTCCGCCGCCTCCAGATCATACGCCAGCATGGCCAGGTCCGGCCCGGTTCCAACCGCCACCACCTTTGGGGCGGCAACTTCCGCCCTTCGGAAATCCATGCCCTCCTGGGCCTGGCCATGATGAGGAAGGCCGACTGGATTCTGGCCCAAAGACGGGCCGCGGCCTCTCTATATGACCGGCTCCTGGCCGGGGCCCCGGTGCGGCCGGTTTTACCGGCGCCCGGGCTTAAGCCTTCATATTACAAATATATGGCCATATTGCCCGAGGGCCTGGATCGCGACCAGGTCAAAAGGCGGCTTAGGGAGGATTATAAAGTGAGCCTGGCCGGGGAAGTCTATGGCGTGCCGGGGCACCGGCAGCCCTTATGGCAGCGGCGGCCGGACTTTTTGGCCGCCCCCCTCCAGCCCTTGCCGGTCACGGAAATGGCGGCCCGGCGCCAAATATGCCTGCCGCTCTACCCCGGTCTTGAGCCCCAGGCCCAGCGCCATGTGGTGGACAGCCTATTGAAGGCGATGGAGTGTCAAGCAATTTAAAAGCCGGCTTTGCCGGCTTTTAAATTGCTTGACACTCTAATATTGTCCCGGCGGGTCCAAATTTTGGGGACCCTCCTTCTGGTGGTCTATTTCAGGCTTTGTGTATTTTACCGCCAAAAGCAGGAATTCATGGATCCAAGCCCTCTGGCTGTATCCGAAAGTAAACAAAAGCTTCCACAAATCCCCTGCCAAGGCTCTTGCTCCCCCGGCTTCGGAGATGTTATTTTTCAAGGTCTCACCGTCTTTTAGAAGAGTCTGCACCGCCTCACTGTCCATCAAGCTGCAGATTTTCTGGTCCAGGTTAGCCTTGAGGATGTAGTTGGAAACAGACGAACCCGCTCGCCCGGCCAGATCGGTCGCCAGGGAGAGAAGGCCCTCGGCATCTTTAAGGGACATAAATACCTCCTTCAAGAGTATTTTAAGATTTGCATAAGCAAAAGACTACAGCCATCCCTAGGCAAGGAGGGCGCCTTAAAAGCTCTGCCCCACGCCAGCGCCTCCGGCCAGGAAACAGCCGCCCAGCCCCAACGCCAAGAACAACGTCAGGCCGACAACAAAGAGCTGCCTCACATGGCCTCTCTTTCCTTCTCCGCTTCCTTCAGGGCAGGAGGAAGGTCTGTTTTTTTCATGTCGTTCTTCCTATCTTATCATACCTTCCCATTTTGAATCAACAGCGATCTCATGGTTTCAATCATGCGGGGTTGTCAAAGGGGAGCGTTTTATATTACACTGCTTTGACACGGGGTGGGGAATGAGATATTTAAACTGCGAAGAGTGCGGCCGCTCCCTGGGCATAAAGATGGAGTTTTGCACGGCGAGGCATTATTGTCCCGATTGCCGGGAAAGGTTGATTCGTGAAGGCTGGATCGTCACCGTAGGCGATATTATGGAAAATGATCCAGCGGAAAACGAAGGGGGGCGGCCCTTGGAAAGCCCAAAAATCGCTTGACTTTTGGCATGCCGCCCGGTATATTCCGTAATTTGGGAGGCCGCTGTTTGGGATAAAAAGCCGGCGGCGCCGACAGCCGGAGGGGTTCCCGAGTGGTCAAAGGGAGCAGACTGTAAATCTGCCGTCAATAGACTTCGGAGGTTCAAATCCTCCCCCCTCCACCATATAATATCTTTGTCGCTGAAGCGGGAATAGCTCAGTCGGCTAGAGCGTCAGCCTTCCAAGCTGAGGGTCGCGGGTTCGAGCCCCGTTTCCCGCTCCAATTTATATTTAAGGAATTTTTTCTGGGCTCGGCCCACATAGCTCAGTTAGGTAGAGCGCGTCCTTGGTAAGGACGAGGTCATCGGTTCAAGTCCGATTGTGGGCTCCAGCGTTTTCATGAACGTCCCTTGGACTAATATAGAGCGCGAAGCGGCGCCGCGGTTGAGCCAGAGGAGGCGAAAATGGGCAAGAAGAAGTTTGATCGCACCAAGACGCACGTCAATGTGGGTACGATAGGGCACATAGACCACGGCAAGACCACCCTGACGGCGGCCATAACATTGGTGATGTCCAAGGCCGGCGGCGGCGATTACGTGCCCTTCGACAAGATAGACAAGGCCCCGGAGGAAA
>Ga0099364_10001086_pt1 | contig 45597 bp, 44 predicted proteins | sample TergutTh196P3_FD_73070 | JGI IMG/M metagenome (GOLD analysis project Ga0099364, IMG submission 73070) | Microcerotermes parvus P3 segment gut microbial communities from Pointe-Noire, Republic of the Congo - Th196 P3 | ecosystem: Host-associated > Arthropoda: Insects > Digestive system > Gut ...
TCGTCACCTTGTCGAGAATTCTTTCCTGCAATTATAGTGCTTTTCCTAAATAATCTTACTCTATCAACCTTCAGACATCCTATCCTGCAAGCGAGAAAGGGTAAAAATAATTACGAGAAGCACTATAAAAGCGTGGCGTGGCATTGCTACACGCTATGCCAAAAAGATGGCTTCCTTTCTGGCAGCGGTGCAGATCAGATGTATCGCAATTTGGGCAAACATCTATTGACGACACGCTCTAGTTTCCGGCGCTACCGGGAGCGATGTTCCCAAAAAGGTGTTCATGCGCCAAATCAACCAGCGCGTTAATCCAGGCGACGGATTCGTTAAGAGCGGGAATGTAATTAAATTCCGCGCCTTCTACTTTGCAAGCCCGCAAAAAGACGCTTTTGCCCGCCAGCGCGATTTCTTCCAGAGTTTCCAGGCAGTCGGCGGCAAAGCCGGGACAAAACACATCAACGCGCCGCACTCCCTCCCCGGCCAATTCGCGCAACACGGAAAATGTATCCGGCTTCAGCCAGGCTTCCCGGCCAAAACGGGACTGGAAACTCACCCGGCAAATCTCTTCATCCAGTCCCAGACGCTCGGCAAGCTGTCTGGCAGTCTGCAAACACTCATCATAATACGGATCACCCAGAACCCTGCTCTTTTCCGGCATACCATGAAAACTTAAAAGCAGTCTGCCATCCGGCGGCAAAAAACCCCGCTCCGCCCAATGGCTGCGAACACTTTCTTCCAATGCGGCCAGATAAGCAGGATGTGCCGGAAAACTGCGGATAACGCGCAATTCCGGCTGGTTGCGGCAAGCCGAAAACCAGGCGCCCACTGCATCTAACGCAGAAGCGGTTGTACTCGCAGAATACTGGGGATAAAGGGGCAGTACCAGCAAACGCTCAATGCCCTCTGCCTGCATCCGCGTAAGAACATCGGCAATGGCAGGCTGGCCATAGCGCATCGCCCAAAAGACAGAAACGGGCAGGCCGCGTACCGAGAGCGTCTCCCGCAACCCTTCCGCCTGCAAGCGCGTATGCTCGCGTAGCGGCGAATCACGCCCCCAGATCAGCGCGTATTTGGCAGCAGAGCGGCGCGCGCGCCAGGGCAGAATGACGCCATGCAAAATCAGACGCCAAAAGAAACGGGAGAACAAACCATCGCGCTCCACCACCCTGTTGTCCAGCAAAAATTCCTTCAGATAACGGCGAATGGCAGCAGGCGTGGGCGCGTCCGGCGTACCCAGATTAATCAGAAGAACGCCATACCGAGACATAAATTCAGGATTGACTTAGCGAAAGGGAGGAAGACAGCAGACGGGCAGTGACATCCACAATGGGAATAACGCGCTCATAAGCCATCCTTGTAGGGCCGATCACGCCCAACGAACCAACAATCTGCCCATTGATCTCATAAGGCGCGGTCACGACACTGCATTCATCAAGCGGCGCCAGCCCGGACTCGCCGCCAATGAAAATCTGAATACCGTCGGCATGACAGGAATGTTCCAGCAAACTCATCAGGCCGGAACGCTGCTCAAACAGATCAAACAACTCGCGCAAGCGCCCCATGTTGGAAGCAAGATCAGCCGCATCCAACAGGTTTCTTTCCCCGGAAATCACACACGCTTGCTGCTCCGTGGACAACGCTTCGCTGCTGGCTTCCATTGCCGCTGCCATCAACGCCTGCAAATCGCTGTGCAGACGTTTCAGTTCTTCCCGCACCCGCTGATGCGCCTGTTCCAGTTCCAGCCCGGCGCAATACTGGTTGAGATAATTGCCTGCTTCGACCAGTTCCGCAGCTAAATAGTCCCTTGATGTCAACAGGATTCGGTTCTGTACATCGCCATCGTTGCTGACCAGAATGAGAAGAATACGTCTCTCGGAAAGGCGCAAAAACTCAATCTGGCGAATCTTCGGCGTAGCGCGACGCGGAAGCGTCACGATCCCCGCAAAATGAGTCAGTTGCGAGAGCAAACGCGAGGCGCTGACCAGCAGTTGTTGCGGCTGATCCGGGCGTAGCGAACCGCCCATTTCGGCAATCTCCTCTTCATTGGGCGGGCGCATGGTCAACAGATTGTCGACAAACAGGCGATAGCCGCGCGGCGTAGGAATACGCCCCGCCGAAGTATGGGGACTGGCGACAAAACCCGCTTCTTCCAGATCCGCCATGACGTTACGGATGGTGGCCGGAGAAAGCTCCAGACCGGAAAAGCGGGAAAGCGAACGCGATCCGACCGGCGCGCCATCCGCAATATAGTGTTCAATCAGCGCTTTCAGAAGGGTGCGGGAACGCTCGTCTAACAGCATGGAGGCAATACAAAATTAAAGGGGATTCAGGCATTGTGCAAACTACACTGAATCCCCTCATGGGACGGTGGTGGGTGTTGACGGGTTCGAACCGCCGACATTCGCCTTGTAAGGGCGACGCTCTACCAACTGAGCTAAACACCCGGCAGAAAAATCATTTTTTCCCGCGCTTGGCGTTGACGGCGTCCTTCAAGGTCTTGCCAGGTTTGAATTTAGGCACATTGGTCGCCGGTATGCTGAGAGGCTTGCCTGTTTGAGGATTTCTACCCTTGCGGGCAGCGCGCTTGTCAACCTGAAAAGTGCCAAAACCAACCAGAGCGATTTTGTCGCCCTTCTTCAATGTCTGGGTCACGACCGCGATAGTTGCGTCCAGAGCATCGCCGGCATCAGCCTTGGTAAGTTTCGCTTCCGCAGCGATTGCGTCAATCAATTCCGATTTGTTCACTTAGTCACCCCATGTTTTGGTTAAAAAAACAAGTGAGTCACCCCAACCTGAAGGTTGGGGCTTCCTCGCCACAAGATAAGGGAGCTTTCGGCTCCATAATCAACTGTCTCGCTTACCCCGCCATAAATGGCAGGGCTTGCGCGAGGCGCGTGGTCACAGCCCTTACCAGAACACGCTGTCGTGTCGGAAAACCTTAGGCAACGCAGACTGGCCGGGACAAATCCTACCTGAAGTAAATAAGAGCTGGCAACACGGAAAAACAATAAATTCGCTCAAATCTCCAGATTTCAATGTTTTATGATGAATTCGCCACTATGTTGTGTCGCTTCGGCCAGCGCCACGGCCTGTTCTTCCACCGCTGAATCCTGCGGCAACGACTCCGGCACGCGCTCCAGCGCCTTTTCCAGCACCTCGTCAATCCAGCGCACCGGCACGACTTCAATCCGGTTTTTGATGTTGTCGGGAATCTCGACCAAATCCTTCAGATTTTCCTGCGGAATCAGCGCAGTCTTCAGCCCGCCGCGCACAGCGGCCAGCAATTTTTCTTTCAGCCCGCCGATGGCCAGCACTTCACCGCGCAAGGTTATCTCTCCGGTCATGGCAACATCGCAACGGACAGGGATGCCCGTACAGGCCGAAACAAGCGCCGTCGTCATGGCAATGCCGGCGGAAGGCCCGTCTTTTGGCGTCGCGCCTTCCGGCACATGGACGTGAATGTCCTGCTTGTCGAAGAGATCGTCCCTGATCCCCAGCCGTCCCGCGCGGGCGCGCACGACCGAACGGGCAGCCTCTACCGACTCCTTCATCACATCGCCCAATGAGCCGGTACGCAAAATGTTGCCCTTGCCGGCAATGAGGACGCATTCTATCGTCAGCAATTCGCCGCCGACTTCCGTCCAGGCAAGACCCGTTACCTGCCCTATCTGGTTTTCCTTCTCTGCCATGCCGAAGCTGTAGCGACGCACTCCCAAAAACTTTTCCAGGTTTTTGGGATTGACCACGAGTTTGTTCGCGCGTTTTTTCATCAGTTGGGTTTTGACAACCTTGCGGCAAATCTTGGAAATTTCCCGATCCAGCCCACGCACCCCCGCCTCGCGGGTATAGTAACGGACGATTTCAAGCACCGCGCTTTCCGTGATGGACAGTTCGTTGTTCTTTACGCCGTTGTTCTTCATCTGCTTGGGCAGCAGGTAGCGCATGGCGATGTTGACCTTTTCGTCCTCGGTATAGCCGGAAAGGCGAATGACCTCCATCCGGTCGAGCAACGCCGCCGGAATGTTGAGCGTGTTGGCTGTTGCCACAAACATGATATCGGAAAGATCAAAATCCACTTCCACATAGTGATCCTGGAAGGTGTGGTTTTGTTCCGGGTCGAGCACTTCAAGCAGGGCAGAAGCAGGATCGCCGCGAAAATCCTGCCCCAGCTTGTCAACCTCATCAAGCAGGAACAGCGGGTTTCTGACGCCGCATTTGCTAAGGCTTTGCAGAATCTTGCCAGGCATGGAGCCGATATAGGTACGACGATGGCCGCGAATTTCAGCTTCATCGCGCACTCCGCCCAGAGACATGCGGATAAACTTGCGACTGGTCGACCTGGCAATGGATTGCCCCAGCGAGGTCTTGCCCACGCCCGGCGGACCGACGAGGCAGAGAATCGGCGCCTTGACCTTGTCGACCCGCTGCTGGACGGCAAGATATTCGATAATGCGCTCCTTTACCTTCTCCAGCCCGTGATGGTCGGCATCCAGAATTTTTTCCGCCGCGCGTAAATCCTTGCTGGTGCGCGTCTTCTTGCGCCAGGGCAGGGCCGCCAGCGTATCAATGTAATTACGCACTACCGTGGCTTCCGCCGACATGGGCGACATCAGGCGCAGTTTCTTCAGCTCGTTCCTGGCCTTGACAAGCCCTTCCTTGCTCATTCCCGCATCGTTGATTTTCTTTTCCATCTCTTCAAGATCAGCGCCCTCCTCGCCTTCGCCAAGTTCTTTCTGGATGGCTTTTACCTGTTCATTCAGGTAATACTCGCGCTGGGTTTTTTCCATCTGCCGCTTGACCCGCCCCCGGATGCGCCGCTCTACCTGCAAAATGTCAATTTCGGATTCCAACTGGGCAAGCAGACGTTCCAGGCGCGCCCCCACGGAGGCAAGTTCCAGAATCTCCTGTTTCCTGTCCAGGCGCATGGGAAGATGGGCCGCAATGGTATCGGCAAGCCGTCCGCCCTCTTCGATTCCGGCGATGGAGCTTAAAATCTCCGGCGGAATCTTCTTGTTCAGCTTCACGTACTGGTCAAACTGCGCCATTACCGTGCGGCGCATGGCTTCCTGCTCGTAATCCTTTTCACCCATATCAGGCATCAGGGAAATATCCGCAACGAGGATGTTGTCGGTAATTCTCGCTCTCTTGATGAATACCCGCTGCGTGCCTTCCACCAGAACCTTGACCGTGCCATCCTGCAATTTGAGCATTTGCAGGACATGCGCCAGACAGCCGACGCCATACACATCCTCTATGCCTGGCTCGTTCTCGGTGGAAGTCTTTTGCGCCACCAGAACGACGGTGCGGTTGTTTTCCATCGCCAATTCCAGCGCCCGGATGGATTTTGGCCGCCCCACGAATAATGGGATCACCATATGCGGAAACACAACCACGTCGCGCAAGGGCAAAAGCGGCAGCAATATCGGTTGATTTGGGGAAAGAATGGTATGGGTCATGGGTCAGCAACTATAAATTGGACAAAGCGAAAGATAACATGGGGACGTGACGGCTATTTTCAAGCCGCCGCGCTGTATTGAGTCACCCTTGCCTGAAGACAGGGGATTCCTCGATACAATCTTGTGGAGCCTTCGGCTCCCGGTTACGTTTTGTCTCGCTTGACTCCGCCATAAATGGCGGAGATTGCGCGAGACCCGTGTTCAAATGCACTCCTGCCATTTCGTCATCCTGTTGCGAAGGTTCACGGTTTCACCGTCAATGATGAACGTGCCGTCACCAACAGCATGAAATGACCTTGTATCCGCCGGCATCGGATTGCTCCATGCCCTGACGCCCTGCAGGACAAAAAAGTTATACGCGCTCGCAAGAGCGCGATTCACCACTCGACATTCCAGATTGTACAGACACTCGGCCACCAAAGGCGCGGCAACGTCCTTCGCCGCCTGCGCGCACAGGTTGAATTCAGCAAATTTGTCCATGACCTCGCCGGAACAGTTCCCGATATCCACAACCTTTTCCAGCATTCCGGCGTGGGGGATGGCAACAACGCATTCGCCAGTTTCCACAAGAGCCGTATAGCTGAAATTCCAGGGGCCGAGGCAGATGCCGAGGGTAGGTTCAAAACCCATTGAGACATGACAGCTCAGGGTCATCAGATTGGTTTTTTTCTTGTACGCGGTGGAAATCAGGAGAACCGGCCCGGATTCGACAAACGTAAAGGCGCGATTCAGCGGAAACTCAACCTGCCGTGAAACTCTTTTTTTCGGCATACGCGCCTCCGGGAAATAGCATTGGGGGCATGGCGACTATTTTTTAAGCCGCCAGTCTCATAAGGCAAATAGTATCGGAAAATTAAGCCAATATGCTATTGAGCGTCAACGCCAAAAGCTAAGCTAAATTCGTAGGCTGGGTTGAACAATGCGAAACCCGGCATGGCAAGTCATCCACGGTTCTAAAAGCCGGGATTCCACTTCGTTCCATCCCAGCCTACGGCTCTCAAAACCACCAGTCATAGCGATCTTTGTTCTGCGAGTGGTGTTCGATATTGTCCTTCCAGTTTGTACCATCATCTTTGCCGCCGACAAAGCCGGTAAATATGATAAACACTCCACCAAAGGCGAATAATAGAGCCAGCCAAAACGGTATATCCTTCATGATTATGATTGCAGCAAACAGAAGAACGCCAAAGCTAAAACATAAAATGCGACGAAACCAAAGCCAAACGGTAGCTGCGATCCGCTCGGCGCCGGATGGCGGGCGCGTTCGATCTCGCGTGCCAAAATATAGTGGAATCGCAAGCAATATTGCGATGACAGCGATGATGAGAATGACTCTACTGTTGATTCTATCGCCATCAAGGACAATATTAAGCATGATGCCCGCAGCTACAATCCCAACAGCGGTGAGATATTCAGACTTCGACATAAGCGCTAACCCTCAATTGCCGCCGGAGACTTTTGGCTTGTCCGCATAAATCAATAGAGGGGGCGCGTCGGTGGTGATATTTTTCTCATCCACCACCACCGTCTCGACGTTTTCCATGCCGGGTAGATCAAACATGGTATCGAGCAATACATCTTCCAGAATGGAGCGCAGGCCGCGCGCCCCGGTCTTTCGCTCCGTCGCCTTCTTCGCAATGGCGGCAAGGGCTGCCGGACGCACATCCAATATCACATCTTCCAGAGCAAACAGCTTTTGATACTGCTTGACCAGGGCATTCCTGGGGGCTGAGAGAATTTCCACCAGCGCGTCTTCCTGCAGATCATGCAAGGTAGCAACGACCGGCAGACGCCCAATCAATTCAGGAATCAGGCCAAAGCGAATCAGATCATCCGGCTCCACATTCCGCATGATCTCACCCACACCGGAGCGTTCTTCCCTGCTCTTCACCAAGGCGTTAAAGCCGATGCCGCCTTTTTCGGAACGTTCCTGAATGATTTTTTCCAGTCCGTCAAAGGCTCCGCCGCAAATGAACAGAATGTTGGTCGTATCAATCTGGAGAAAATCCTGATTGGGATGCTTGCGCCCGCCCTGCGGCGGCACGGAAGCAATCGTGCCCTCAATCAGCTTCAACAACGCCTGTTGCACGCCTTCGCCGGAAACGTCGCGGGTAATCGAAGGATTTTCCGAACGACGCGAAATCTTGTCAATCTCGTCAATATAGACAATGCCCTGCTCCGCCCTGGCGACGTTGTAATCGCACTTTTGCAGGAGCTTCTGGATAATATTTTCGACATCTTCGCCGACATAACCCGCTTCGGTAAGCGTAGTAGCATCCGCCAGAATGAACGGCACATTCAGCTTGCGCGCCAGCGTTTGCGCGAGCAAGGTCTTGCCGGAACCTGTAGGGCCGATCAGGAGGATGTTGCTCTTGGACAACTCCACATCATCATCGTCCCTGCCCCTCTTGCTTTGAACGCGCAGGCGCTTGTAATGGTTATGCAGCGCCACGGCAAGAATGCGCTTGGCCTCCTGCTGGCCGATGACATAATCGTCAAGGTGAGCGGCAATTTCGCGCGGGGTCGGCAATTCCTCCGCTCCGGTATTCAGGACAGTTTTTGCTTCATCGTGCATAACGTCATTGCACAGGGCAATACATTCGTCGCAGATGAACACGGAAGGGCCGGCAATAAGCTTTTTCACCTCATGCTGGCTCTTGCTGCAAAACGAGCAATACAGCATTTTTTCCCTGCCGCCATCTTTTTTGTCCGTCATTTCTTTTCTCCGCTGAAAGCTACGCGATGGTGAGATTATTGCGCCTCTGAACGCTGCGCGAGCACCCGGTCAATCAGGCCATACTCCGCCGCTTCGGCAGCGGACAGGAAATTATCCCGATCAGTATCTTTTTCGATACGCTCAATCGGCTGCCCGGTATGCTCGGCCATGATGCGATTAAGCTTCTCGCGGATGGCAAGAATTTCCTTGGCGTGAATGGCAATATCGGAAGCCTGGCCGCGAAAACCTCCCAGCGGCTGATGGATCATCATCCGCGAATTGGGTAGCGCAAAGCGTTTCTCCTTTGCGCCCGCGCAAAGGAGAAACGCACCCATCGAAGCGGCCTGCCCCATGCAAAGCGTTGAGACATCCGGCTTGATGAACTGCATGGTGTCGTAAATGGACAACCCTGCCGTCACCGAGCCGCCCGGCGAATTAATGTAGAGGGCAATATCCTTGTCGGGGTTTTCCGCTTCCAGAAACAGCAGTTGCGCCACCACCAGATTGGCGGTTTCGTCCGTTACCGGGCCGACCAGAAAGACTACCCGCTCTTTCAGCAAGCGGGAATAAATGTCATAGGCGCGTTCACCGCGCCCGCTCTGCTCCACCACCATCGGCACCAGACCCAACCCCCTGGGCGATAAATCCGGCAGATTCAGCAGATCTGGAAAATCGTTATGCGTCATGCTGTTCTTCTCATATAGTGGGTTATTCAAATAAAGAGACCGTCAGGGAGAACGCCTTGTCACCCTCTCCCGGCGCTACACGCCACCCTCTCCCACAAGTGGGAGAGGGTGTACGTTTGCGGCATTTCAGGCATTATCCTGTATTTTCATGTCCTGCCTGTCTCTTTATCCAGAGGAATGACTATAAATGCAAAATCAGTTCGTCGGCTGATTCATCAGCGCGTCAAAGGCAATAGGCTGTTCTGTGACATTGGCGCGGGAGAGCACCCATGCCACCACGTTTTTTTCTACCGCCAGCGTTTCCGCGTCTGAAAGCCGGCTCGGGTCAGAGTAATACCACTTCACTACTTCCTGCGGGCTTTCGTAGGTTTCCGCAGCCTCTTCGATCAGTGTCCGAACCTGCTCCTTGCTCGCCTGGAGGTTTTCCTGCTGGACGATTTTCGCAAAAATGAAACCCAGCGTCACCCGGCGTTTAGCCTGTTCCATAAACCAGGCGGGCTGTACCGGATAATCCCTGGCCTTCATGCCGCGCGCTTCCATATCCTGCTCTGCCGCCCGCATCATCCTTCCTGTTTCCTGCTCGACCAGCGCCCTGGGCACAGAAATGGGATTGGCGGCGAGGAGCGCGTCCATCACCTGCGTCTGCACACGGGCTTCAAGGCGCTTTTTCACCTCGCGCTTCAGGTTGCCTTCAACCTCGGCGCGCATCTTGGTCAGGTCTCCGTCCGGAACGCCCAGCGCGCGCGCAAAATCCGCATCCACCTCCGGCAGGGAAGGCGCCATCACCTCTTTTACCTTCACCTCAAAACGCACTGCCTGCCCTGCCAGATCCCTGGCGAAATAGTCGGCGGGGAAAGTCATGTCGAAAGCCTTTTCCTCACCGGCGCTCATTCCTTCCACCGCTTCTTCGAACGCGGGCAGCATCATACCCCGCCCCAGAACGAACGGATAATCATTCGCCTCGCCACCCTGAAATGGCTTGTCGTCCTTTTTACCGAGAAAATCGACGACTACCCGGTCTTCCCTGGCTGCCGGACGCTCTGCAGCGGCATAACGAACCCGTTGCTTGCGGAAAATTTCAATCGTTTGGTCAACCTCGGCTTCTCCGATTTCCAAAGTATGGCGTTCGATTGTCGCGCCCGCCAAATCCCCCAGCGTAAATTCGGGATAAACCTCAAACACGGCGGAAAATGCCAGTTCGCTCTCTCTGTTCGCTTCCGGTTTCTCTTTGATATGGGGAAGAGCGACGACATTGAGGTTCTGCGCCGTCACGGCCTTGTGGAAGTCTTTTTGCAACGCTTCGGAGAGCGCCTCATGCCGCGCTCTTTCGCCAAACTGCTGCCGCAAGATGGACAGAGGCGCCTTGCCGGGACGAAAGCCGGGAATTTTCGCGTTCTTTCCCATGCGCCTGATGCGCTCATCGGTCGCGCGTGTGAGTTCGGCGCGGTCAATGAAAAGTTCCAGACTGCGTTCCAGAGGGTTAGAGGTTGAAACGATGTTTTCCATGAAAAATCCTTAGAACAAACGCCGTTCGTTGAACGACGCCAAAGAGCAAAACGGTTCGGATGCGGTATGACCAAAACACGGCAAGCCACGCCGCGTTAAAAGGGCGAAGTATACTGCCTGCAAGCGCCATTTTTGACAAGCGAAGCATGGCGATTCATTTTGTTTTGTTAAAATGTCGGCCTTTGCGCGGGTGGCGGAATTGGTAGACGCACTGGATTTAGGTTCCAGCGCCGCAAGGTGTGCGGGTTCGAGTCCCGCCTCGCGCAGTCCAGAAAATCATAATCAGGTAAGGCATTATGGAAACGTCTTTCCCTTCCCCGCTCCCCTCGCCATCATCGGAACATAAGCCGCTGAACCTGAAGAAATACTGGATTCTCACATCTCTGGCAACGTTCATTATCCTGCCGCTATGGTTGAACTCCAGTTTGCTTCTGCTGGAAATAGCTTCCGAAATGGCTTCCGGCAGGATTACCTTGTTTCTGCCAGCTCTCCTTCTTTTGTTCGCCTTGCCATATGCCATTTACAGATTCGGGAAAAAAGCCACGCTGCCGGAGACTTTCCTGTCGCGCTACGCGCCGTTCATCGCGCCCATCCTGTTTACCCTCGTAGTCTGGCTGCTCATTGCTTTTATTACCGGAGGAGACCTTTCCAAAGGCAATTTAGTGCTGGTGATCGTCTTCATGCCTTTTTTCATACCCATCTTTTACTTTGCGTTCACAGGCAAGTTGTGGCTTATCCCCGTCTTAATCACCATTGCTTACCTGTTTTTTATGGCATGTTTTGCCATTGGAACATGGCGAGGCAAGCGCTTTGCGACACTGGAAAACAAAAAGGCGTTGCGCGCGCTGGCGCTCATCCTGATTCTTGCCTCTACCGCTACGGTACAAGGCTTTGTGCACTATCACAGCGTTTTGCGCCCCGATCCTGATTACCCGGGATTGCAGGAAGGATTGCAGCAATGGGATTATTATTATCTCTTCAGCGCTCGCCCCAGAGGCAACCCCAGGCTGGTTTCCCCCAAAACACCGCCGTCGCTGCAGATTGACCGTGACTACCCGCAACTGGACGGCGCGGAGGCTCTGATCCCGATTTATGCCGCCGCTGCGAAAGCAATCTATCTACGGGGTAACGAAGGCGACGAAGATGTCCGTAAAGCTGCCGTGAAGTTCAGTAATGGGTCGCCCGCCGTATACAAGGCGCTAATTGACGGCAATGCGGACATGATCTTTGCTCTTGCGCCTTCCGCAGAACAGGTAAAAGAAGCTGCCGAACAAGGGCTTACCTTCACAGTGACCCCCATTGCCAAGGAAGCCTTTGTGTTTCTGGTCAATGAAGATAATCCTGTGACAAATTTGCGCGTTGAGCAAATCCGCGCCATCTACAGCGGTAAGATAAATAACTGGCAGGAAGTGGGCGGGCAACCCGGAAAAATAATGGCCTTTCAGCGCAACGAAGGCTCAGGCAGCCAGACCGCCATGCTACGGAACGTCATGGGCGATACGCCAATGCGAAAGCCGCTCAAAGAAGAATTTCATGGCGACATGGGCGGGCTTGTCCGTGACGTTGCCGCATATCGCAACATGGATCACGCAATAGGCTATTCATTCCGCTATTACGCCACAGTCATGACTGAAATTCCCGGTATTCGCCTCCTGGCGATTGACGGCATTGCCCCGACTCTGGAAAACATCCGTAACGGCATTTATCCCTTCACCGACGAGTTTTGCATCGTGACCGCCCGCCCGCTCTCCGAAAACGCCCAAAAACTGCTGGACTGGTTCTTGAGCAACGAAGGGCAACAACTCATAGAGGATGTCGGCTATACGCCGCTCAAGAATGACTGACCTGCTCCCATTCCACCAAAATCTGACTGGCGCGCTTGCGATTGGTACTATTATTCAGTACCATTAAACTATGCGACGAAAGTACACAAAAACTCTCGCGCTGATTTTTTCCCGATCGAATCCAGGCAGCGTTCCATGGCGAGACATTGAAGCGCTGTTCATTGAACTTGGCGCAGAAATCAGCGAACGCGAGGGATCACGTATCGGCGTCCGGCTTTTTGGCGAGCGGCGCGTTTTCCATCGCCCGCACCCATCGCCCATGACCGACAAAGGCGCGATTGCCTCAATCAAAAAATGGCTCGAAGAACACGGGGTAAAACCATGAACAATTTGATGACCATAAATGGACAACAAGCCGCTATCTCCTTTGACCCGGAAATCAACCTGTTTCGCGGCGAATTCGTGGGGCTTGCGAACGGCGGCGCGGATTTTTATGCCGCCGATGTGGATGGATTGCGCCGCGAGGGTGAAATCTCTTTGCACGTCTATCTCGATATGTGCAGGGAAGATGGAGTTAATCCTTTCCGTGCTTTCTCCGGCAAGTTCAATGTTCGTGTTCCACCCGCGCTGCATGCGGCGTGTACTGCGGCAGCGGTATCGTCCGGGAAAAGCCTCAACCAATGGATTACGGAAACGCTCGAAGCAGCGGCTGCATGACGACCGAGAATTATCACAACTGCGGATTCAGCCTTTCCCTGCTTGTTTGCAGTTTGTTCAGGGCGTTCAGGTAAGCCTTGGCGGAAGCGATCACAATATCGGTATCCGCGCCCTGTCCGTTTACGATGTGCTCATCCCGCGCCAGACGAACAGTAACCTCGCCCTGCGCGTCCGTGCCGGTTGTGATGGCATTGACCGAGTACAAAAGCAATTTGGCCCCGCTTTGCGCGATTTCTTCAATGGCCTTGAAAACAGCGTCGACAGGACCGGAGCCATCGGCCTCGCCCGTCTTTTCTTCTCCGCCCACACCCAAAATAACGCGAGCATGGGGTATTTCCCCAGTCTCGGAAGAAACAAGCGAATAACCGAGTTTGTAATAATCCTGTTCGGGCGCGACTTCAGGACGCGCCAATGCCTGCAAGTCTTCGTCAAAAATTTCATGCTTTTTGTCGGCAAGTTCCTTGAAGCGGGTAAATGCAGCGTTCAACGCCTCTTCACTCTCCAGAACCACGCCAAGCTCGGATAACCGCTTCTTGAAGGCATTGCGCCCCGAATGCTTGCCGAGCACAAGTTTGTTTTCCTTCCAGCCCACATCCTCCGCCCGCATGATTTCGTAAGTCTCCCGATGCTTCAAGACTCCATCCTGATGAATACCGGCTTCGTGCGCGAAAGCGTTGGCTCCGACAATCGCCTTGTTAGGCTGTACCGGATAGCCGGTGATCTGCGAAACAAGCCGGGAAGCAGGCACGATCTGGGTCGTATCCAGAGCGATTTCCACAGGAAAAATATCAGGACGGGTACGCACCGCCATGACGATCTCTTCCAGAGCGGCATTGCCCGCCCGTTCCCCCAGGCCGTTGATGGTGCATTCCACCTGCCGCGCCCCGGCTTCGATTGCCGCCAGCGAATTGGCAACGGCCAGACCAAGGTCATTATGACAATGTACCGACCAGATCACCTTGTCGGAATTGGGGATTCGCTCGATCAATTGGGCAAGGGTGTGGGAAAATTGTCTCGGCATATTGTAGCCGACCGTATCCGGGACATTGATGGTTGTAGCGCCGGCGCTGATTACCGCCTCAAAAATCCGGCAAAGAAAATCAAGTTCGGAGCGTCCCGCATCCTCGGCGGAAAACTCCACATCGTCGGTATATCGCCGCGCCCAGCCGACCGCCTTGACCGCCTGTTCAAGCACATCATCCGGCATCATATTCAGCTTCTTTTCCATGTGAATTGGACTGGTGGCGATAAAGGTATGAATGCGTTTTCGGGCGGCAGGGGCAATTGCCTCCCCCGCCCGCGTAATATCCGCCTCATTGGCGCGCGCCAGCGAGCAAACCGTAGACTCCCGGATATTTTCGGAAACCAGACGAATGGCCTCAAAATCGCCATCCGAAGCGGCGGCAAACCCCGCTTCAATGACATCCACCCGCATTTTTTCCAGTTGCCGCGCAATACGCAGTTTTTCCTCTTTGTTCATGGAAGCGCCGGGGCTTTGTTCGCCGTCGCGCAAGGTCGTATCGAATACAATCAATGAGGGTTTCATAAAAAACTCCTAAATCAAAAGCGGATGCCGGGATAAGCCCCTGGCAATCCGCCATTTCCAGCCGGATGGCAACTTGCCAGCCAGCGCGAGGGCGGCTGCCTCGTCAGGACATTCGGCAAACACGGTAGCGCCTGAGCCGCTCATCCTGCCTCTCCCCGCATGGGCGCGAAGCCAGGAAAGATATTCGCCAATGACAGGATACAGAGCCGTGGCGACCGGTTCAAGGTCATTGCGCCCGAAGTTGTGTCCCACGTTGTGTTCCATACTCGCTTGCCAATCCGCAAGCCGCATTACCGGCGTATCCCGGCGCAGGCCTGGCGCGCGAAAAACAGCGGCAGTATCGGCTGCAACCGGGGGAAAGAGCAACAAATACCAGCTTGTCGGCAAGGCAACCGGAGTCAATCTTTCACCCACACCTTCCGCAAAAGCGTTTTGCCCGCGGATAAACACCGGCACATCCGCGCCCAGATTAAGCCCCAACGCCTGTAATTCAGGGCTGGAAAGGCCGGTTTGCCAGAGATGATTCAAGGCAAGCAAGGTTGTAGCGGCGTCTGAACTGCCGCCGCCCAGTCCGCCGCCCGACGGCAGGCGTTTTTCCAGGCGGATGGAAACTCCGTCATGGACGCCGGTTTGTTCCCGCAACAAACGCGCGGCGCGAACCGCCAGATTTCTTTCCGCCGGGATATTGGCTAAAGGCGTTTCCAGAATGATTTTTCCATCGTCGCGTGGCAAAAAGGCAAGACTGTCGGCAAAGTCAATGAAGCGAAACAGGGTTTGCAACAGATGATAACCGTCCGCGCGACAACCGATGACATGCAGGAAAAGATTGAGTTTTGCCGGCGCGGGAAGCGCCTTGCCCCAAAGAGGCGTCTCTAACATCACGGAATGTCCCAACGCTCAATGGCAAGTTTCAGCCGGAACTCTTCAAGGCTGGCTTCCAGTTGCGAAGGCAGACGATCAGCATCGTTTGCGTAACGATAAGTCAACAGCCAGCCGGACTCGCGCGCGCGTTTAAGGCGGCCTGAAGCATCATATTCAACAATCGCGCCGGGGCCGGTACGCGCCCGCGCCCAGGCAGCCAATTCGGCAAGCGGCAGGAGAAACCCGACTTTATCCTCCAGCGCCTCGTTCCCGATAAACTCCTCCTTCCCGCCCTGCTCAAGCATAAAGCCTCCGTCAGGCTGGCTTACCAGGCGTGCTATGCCCTGTCCGAACGGGTCGGAAAGCAGCCATTCATCACGCCCCGCTTCGTGCCGCCAGAACAAGCGCCCGAAAAATTGTCCGGGAGTGTCCGCGCCTCTCTCACTAGCAAGCGTCAAACTGAAACGGGCGTCCAGGGTAAATACCTCCCCGCCTGTGGCAGACAGAGCAAACGGCGCGACAGGAAGAGTATTGTCAGGCATCGTGGAAAGGCTACAGGCCGAAAGTAAAACCGCCAACGATAAAAATGTGCCAAAAAATCTCCAGATCATGGCTTGAGACGTTGCTGTGTTTCTTTCAATACCGCGTGCTCAGGCGATTTTTCGCTCTCTTTCTGCCAAATCTCCTCTGCTTCATCACGCCGCCCCAGTCGCCAGAGCACTTCGCCAAGATGGGCGGCGATTTCTGGGTCTTTCATCCGGGCATAAGCCTCTTCCAGCGCCGTGAGCGCCTCAGGCAATTTTCCCTGCCGGTAAAGCACCCAGCCAAGACTATCCAGAATATGCGGGCTGCCGGGCGAAAGTTTAAGCGCCTTCTCAATAAGGGTGCGCGCTTCGGAAAGGCGCACATTGCGGTCGGCAAACGCATAACCCAGCGCGTTATATGCTTCGGCATTCTCCGGTTGCAGGCTGATCAAGCGGCGCAGATGCTTTTCCGACTCATCCCAAAGTTTCAGCTTTTCCGCCGCCAGAGCGGCATCATAGAGAAACCCCGGATGGTCGGGAAATTCTTTCAGGGCGGCAATCAGCGCCGCGTGGCATTCCACATGCCGCCCGCTCTCGCATAACAACTGCGCTTCAAGCTGCTTTAGTCCTATCTGTTCTTCCTCTGTTCTGGCCTCGCTCTCCAGGACAACGCGCCGGGCAGACGCTAAATCATCCTGCATCAGCATCCTGGCAAGGCGGATTCTGGCGGCAAAATAAGAAGAGAAGCCGTAAGAGACCTTTTCGTAATGCTGCCGCGCCAATTCCTTGTTGCCCGTCGTTTCCTCTATCTGCGCGAGCAGAAAATGCGCCATGTCGCCGCTTACGGGCAGGGAAAGAATATGATTTAACAACTGACGCGCGGACTCCGTATCGTTAGCCTGCATGGCAAGCATCGCGGCGGAATAGAGCACAGCCGGATTGTCGGGATGATCCATGAGCAGACGATCAAAATGCTGGCGCGCAGAGGTCTCCTTACCGGAAAGAATCAACAGCCGCGCCAACTGCATTCTGATGCCGCTGTTGTCCGGAAACCTTTTCAGGAACTTTTCCATTAGCTCCAGATGCGCGTCAACCTCTGCCTGGGTGACTTTCTGTTTGTTCGCAATGTCTCGCGCCAACCAGTCGGAACGCATGAGAAGCGGCAACTCCCAATCCGGTTTCAACGCATAGGCGCGTAAAAGAGCCTCTTCTGCCGCCGCTTTTTCCCCTGCCTGATCGGCTGCCGCCGCCAGGACGAATTGCGCGGTGGCAAGATCAGGATAACGCGCGGCAAGACGGGAAATAAGCGTATGGAACAGAGACTTGTCCGTATTGCGATCCAGTATGCGCATGAGCCGTAAAAAATTACTCTCCCGCTGCGACGGATAACTCTCCAGCAAAAACAGAATCGGCTCTTCCATCTCCAGGATGCGCCCCGCGCCCATGAAAATCTCTGCTTGCGCCAGGGCAAAACGGACAGGATCAGGATCGCCATTCGCTTGCCAGAGAGCAAGCAACTCCAGTCCCCATTCAAAATCGCCCAGCGCGCGGGCAATCTGAATTGCGCGTTCAAGGATGTCCGCCTTGGGCATGCGCCGCGCCAGATCGCGGTAAGCCAGCGCGGCCAGCGGCAAATCCTGGCGCGTCAGCGCCATTTCGCCAACCAGAATTTCGTAACTGGTTTGCGCATCCATAGGCACTTCAGCGGAAGCGGGCATATCCCTGGCAGACAGGGCCTCCGGGCTATCCGTCGGCACGTCTGAAGCGCCCTCCTCCGAAGTATCAAACAACCTCTCTTCGGCATGGGCAGAGAAGGCAACAAGGCATAGCGCCAGCAAACAACAGCGCAAAAAACGCCGCAACGGACGCGAAAAATTGAACGAAGACATGAAAGCGGCCACAAAAAAACCAAAGGGAATTGATGATATTGCGCTTTGCCTTCCCTAACAAGGGAAGATGTCAGGCTATGGCGATTTCCCCAAATTCCAATACCGACGCTTTGCCGTACTAAGCACGGGGTCAAAGGCTCGCGCAAGCTGCGGCTGCTCCGCCCTACCCGCGTCGCCGCATAAAATCCGCCATAAACAGCAGCAATGCTTCCACGCCCTGCACGGGCATGGCATTGTAAATGGAAGCGCGGATGCCACCGACGGACTTGTGTCCCTCCAGGCCCATGAATCCCGCCGCTTCCGCTTCGCGGACGAATTCCGCCTCCAGTTCCGGGGTCAGGAGATTGAAAGGCACATTCATGTTCGAGCGGCAGGAGATTGCTACATGATTCCGGTAAAACCCCTGGCTCGCGTCAATGGCAGCGTAGAGTTTCATAGCCTTGACACGGTTGATTGCCGCCATGCCGGTCAGGCCGCCCTGCTCCTTCAGCCACCGAAAGACCAGTCCGGCCAGATAAACCGCAAAGGTCGCTGGCGTATTGAGCATGGAATCGTTTTCCGCCTGCATCTTGTAACTGATCGGGGCAGGCACATTGTTTGCCGCGCGCGCGCAAAGGTCTTCCCTGATGATAACGAGCGTAAGACCGGAGGGGCCGATATTTTTCTGCGCCCCGGCATAAATAAGGCCATAGCGGGCGACATCAAGAGGACGGGAGAGGATGCTCGAACTCATGTCCGCAATGACCGGCACAACGGACGGCAGAGCTCCATCCAGCCAGGCGTCGTCATGAATTGCAACGCCATGAATCGTCTCATTGCCGCACAGATGCAGATAGGCCGCCTTTTCGTTCAGAGCGATAGCCTCCGGCTCTGGCAGGCGGGTAAAGCCCGAAGCGGGCGCGTTTTTATCTTCCATATTCGCCGCAAGGCAAAGTTTGCCGGCAAGCGGGAGTTTTCCCGCGTCCGCAAAGGCTTTTTTCGACCAGGCTCCGGTTATTAGATAGTCGGCGCTTGCGTCCGCAGCCAGCAAATTTAGGGGAATGGCCGCAAATTGCAGGGTTGCGCCGCCCTGCAGGAACAACACCCGGTAATGCGCGGGAATTACGAGCAACTCGCGCACATCGGCCTCGGCCTCTTTAATCACCTCGGTAAAATGCTTACCGCGATGACTGACCTCCATGATGCCCGCGCCAATGCCGTGCCAGTCGAGCAATTCTTCTTTCGCCTGTTGCAATACAACTTCCGGCAAAGCGGCAGGACCGGCGCTGAAATTCCAGATTCGAGACATGGGAAACTCCTTTTATATTCTGGATTCCCGCCTTAGCGGGAATGATGAGTAGGTTGAAGAGGTGCAGGTTGGCGGTGAATCGCGGTAGGGACGCTTATTACTGGGCGCCCCCCGCACAGAACCGTACTTGCCCAATTAAGGCATACGGCTCCCACCCTGGGTGAGTGACGGAAAATCGTTGATGCAATTTGCCGTATGCGCTCCAGCGCCTGTGTCACGCTTACCCAGCTCTGTGTCTGGTGCGTGCTTTGCTGCAACACATTCCCCCTGGCCCCCGCCCCTGGCTCCATCAACTCCTTAGCGGTTTGAACCGCTTCGTTCGCCGACTTCATAGCTACTATGGCGGGGTCTGACTTCCCGGTTTCGTGCATCATCGGCTACGGCTCCTCACCTTCCCGATGCGGACCGCCCTTTCACAGCGGCCAAAACTGGGATCTCCCGGTTCCCGTACAAGGAGCTTACGCACATGCCAGGGTCTATGACCGCATCGGGAGCGACACACACTCGCTGTAACGCGCCTGTCGCTGTTGCCTTCCGTGCTACGCAAACGTCGGCTACCCAGGGTGAGATTCTTTCGCAGCTCAATGGCTGGCCTATGCACACCTCTGCCGACGCTTCGCACTCGTCCTTACGAACGAATACGCACGGCTTGAGGTCGGTGTGGTTAGCTACTCCTTCATCGTAATGGACTTTCACCATCTACTCCTTGCCGGTCTCACGGCGCACGCAGAGCGTAATCCCAGCGTTTTCCAGCGTTTTGGGCTTTTGATGATACTTGAAGCTGGGATTCCGTTTCACTCCATCCCAGCCTACCGCGCTGCGCTGGTACAAAGGATGCTGCCCAGAAACACTTTGCATCTGTATAAATCTGTGTAGTACGGCGAGGAAATCAGTTTTTTTGAGTAAAATCCGCCTCGCGTAAAAAACATAGGCAAACAATCATGCACATCTATATTCTCGGTATCTGCGGCACTTTCATGGGCGGCTTGGCGCAACTTGCGCGGGAAGCCGGGCATCGGGTCAGTGGTTGCGACGAAAAAACCTATCCGCCCATGAGCGACCAGTTGCTTGCCGCAGGGATTGAACTCAGCAAAGGCTATGACCCGGAACAGATCCGCCTGAAGCCTGACCTTTTCGTCATCGGCAATGCCATATCGCGCGGCAACCCGCTTCTGGAAGCCATACTTGACCGGGATTTGCCCTACACCTCCGGGCCACAATGGCTTGCCGAACACATCCTGCGAGGGCGCTGGGTGCTGGGCGTTGCCGGAACGCACGGTAAAACGACAACGGCCGCCATGCTTGCTTGGATTCTGGAAGACGCCGGTCTTTGCCCCGGCTTTTTGATCGGCGGCGTGCCGCTTAATTTTGCTGTTTCCGCCCGCCTTGGCAAAGCTCCTTTTTTCGTGATCGAGGCGGACGAATACGACACCGCGTTCTCCGACAAACGCTCCAAGTTCATCCACTATCGCCCCAAGACCCTGATTCTCAACAATCTCGAATTCGATCATGCGGACATCTTCAGCGATCTTGCCGCCATCGAGCGACAATTCCATCATTTAATCCGCACCCTGCCCGCTTCCGGCCTGATTGTCTCCAATCGCCATGACGCATCTCTGGAGCGTGTGCTGGCAGAAGGCTTATGGACTCCGGTTGAATATTTCGACGACCCAAAAGGTATTCACCTGACAGGCGATGATACCGACGGCAGCCTGATTCTGCATGATGGAAAAGCTACTGTAGCCCGCGCAAACTGGCCGCTTGCCGGCGAACACAACCGCAAAAACGCGGCGGCGGCGCTGCTTGCGGCGCGTCATGCCGGGGTGTCGCTTCAGGACGGCCTGGCTGCCCTTGCCCGTTTTCAGAATGTGAAACGGCGACTGGAAGTCTGCGGCGAAGCGGCGGGCGTCACTGTTTACGACGATTTTGCCCACCACCCTACCGCGATTGCCACAACCATCGCGGGACTACGCCGAAAAGTCGGTAACGCCCGCATTCTCGCCGTGCTGGAACCGCGCTCCAATACCATGAAGCTGGGCATAATGAAGGAGCAACTCGCTGCCAGTCTGGAAGCCGCCGACCTGGTGTTTTGCCATGCGGCAAATTTGGACTGGAACGCCGCCGCCGCGCTCCTCCCGCTCGGCGCGCGTGTCAAAATCAGCGACGATCTGGACAACCTGCTTGTCTGTATTGTCGCGGCAGCGAAAACAGGCGATCACGTTCTCATCATGAGCAACGGCAGTTTTGGCGGCATTCATGCACGATTGCTTGCCGCTTTGGAAAAAATGCCCGCAAAACCAGCCCGATGACGCGCCTGCCTTGTCGAATCCTTTGCCTGAAAAACCATGCGGTAACATGAAATTCAGGTACAATAGTTTGCATTTTTTAACCCTTGGAGAACTTTCATGAGCGAACCTGAAAGTACTGCCACTGCGTCTGCTCCTACGGCAGATGACCGGAACATTGCCATGCTGGCGCACCTGCTTGGCATTTTCACTTATTTCATCGGCAGTCTGATAATCTGGCTGGTTCACAAAGACAAGCCGGAAAAGGCTTTTGTCAGCGCACAGGCCAAAGAAGCCCTGAATTTCCAAATCACCATGCTCCTGGCTTACTTTGTCTCAGGATTGCTTGTCTTTGTTCTGATTGGCTTTCTTCTGATCTTTATTGTCTTCATCGTTGACATCGTGTTTTGTATTGTGGCCGCCATCTCTGTCAGCAGCGGCAACAATTATCGCTATCCCATAGTGATTCGCCTGCTCCAATAGATCGATGCCCCGCCTCGCGCAGAACGTAAAAAACGGAGTTCCGTACATATGCGGAACTCCGTTTTGGTTTTCTGGTCGGGGCGGCGGGATTCGAACTCGCGACCCCTTGCACCCCATGCAAGTGCGCTACCAGGCTGCGCCACGCCCCGACGAACCGCGCATTATATACGAACTCGCCCAACGCTTCGCAAGGAACTTTTGCAAATAACTTTGCCATAGCCGCGCAACAGAATAACGATTCAGGCAGGATATGCACGGTAAAATGCCGGTTATTCCCAGCATTTCCAAAGGAGAATCCCATGATAGATACCCCGGTTTCCCTTCCTGAAGGCCAGCCTGCCTTGCGCCTGGTTCCCATGCCGAAGGACGAAAACATGTTCGGCGACATCTTCGGTGGCTGGATCATGGCGCATGTAGACATCGCCGGAGGCGTCGAAGCCATGCGCCGGGCGCATGGTCGTGTCGCCACGGTCGCGGTCAATTCCTTCCATTTCAAGCAGCCGGTTTCTTCCGGGGATGTGGTGAGCTTTTACGCGCATACCGTCGCGGTCGGAAAAACCTCGCTGACGGTAGCGGTGGAAGTCTTCGCGGAACGGCATCCGCAAAACCCGGTTATGGTCAAGGTAACGGAAGCAACACTCACCTATGTCGCCATTGACGAGACGGGAAACAAACGCGACGTATCGCCGAAAAGTGCGTAAAATCGCCTTGTTTTTCCGTAACTTACGCCGCTTTTGAATGAACTGGACGGTGCATCTCCCGTGGCGGGAAATTCTGCTGACCCTGATTCTGGGCATCGTTCTATACATGCTCTGGCTCGTCTGGAAAATGCGGGGGTTAAGCCGGGTCAAACCGCAGCCGCCGCCCGCACCGGCGCAAACGGCGCGCGATGAGCCTACCCTGACCAACACCGCGCCCGCATTCCCCAAAAGCGCCGCCGTGGGAGAAAACAACGAATTGCCGCTCGTCTATCCTCTTCCCCCTCTATCTCCTCGCCACGCAGAGCGTCCTTCCCCCTTGTCCAGAGCTCATGAAGGAGAAATCATGCACAAGACTCTCATGGACGGCATGAGCAGAGAATTGAAAGAACTCCGGCAGGAGGTGGCAATTCTGCGCGACTCTTTTGCCCTGCTCCGCGATGAAATGGAAATGCTGCGCAACAGCCTGCAAAACACCCAGGTCGCGCAAAATGCCTCGCCGCTTTACAAGGAAGCCATGCAGATGGCCATTCTGGGACATGACGCGCTAACCATCTCCGAACGCTGCGGCATTTCCCGCGCGGAAGCCGATCTGGTCGTGTCTCTGATAAAAAACGGGAAACCGCAATGAGCGCAGCTTCGCCCAATTCGCCTGCCAGCGCCGACCATGAAACCGAACAACGGAACGTCATTGTCCGCCGTTTGACCATAGCAGCCATTATGATACTAGGCTTACTCGGCCTGCTTACCCTGTTCGACGCTTTCAGCACGCCGCCAGAGGAAAACGAAGCGCCGCCTTACCCTGATGTCGTGCCTGTGCCGCCCAAACGCCAGATTGTTCAGCCCGTAACCCCACCCCCGACTGAAGAACCCAAGGAACAAGTAGAAGAACCTGCCTTGCCGGAACCACTGCCCGAGGAAAGCACACTCGCGCCGGAAATGCCGCCTGAGCCGCCATCGCCTCCGGTCGCCGAAGCGCCAGCCCCGCCGCCCGCTGCGCAGACTGCCCCGCCAGATCGTCCGGCGACAACGACGCGCCCCGCTGCCATGCCGCCTACCCAGTCCGTCAGTTCATCCCCGCTGCCCCAGACGCCCGGCGTCGTCGCGCCGGAATTTACCGCGCCCCTGCCACCTGCCGAATCGCCGCCGCCGCAACCCGCGCAATCTGTACAGCCGCCGGAAGTGTCTCCTGTCCGTCCCCAGCCTGCGCCGCCGCGCCCTGCGCCCGGATTTGTCGTGCAGGCAGGCGTTTTTACCAATTTTCAACGCGCCGAGGAAATCCACGCCAAGCTCACCCTGCACGGCATTCCTTCCACTCTGGAAACCCGCGTCCAGGTAGGCCCTTTCAAAACTCAGGCTGAAGCCGAGGCTGCTTACAAAAAAATACGCGCGCTGGGCATCGAAGGCGTCATTCTGCCGCCTGCCCGTTCCCGTCCGTAGAGTCGCATGTCCCTGCCTGATACATACAGAGGCTCGCCTGGCGGCGCGTTCGCCCATGCCTTTGCCGCCCAATGCCGCAGATGGGCCAATGCCAGGGGCAAAGACGCTGCCTGGCAGGCAGGTTATCGGCTCGCGCTGGCAGAGCAGGAGGGCAAAACCTGCATAGAACTTACGGCAGCGGAAACGCTGGCGCTCTCTCTGTCCGGCCTTTTGGCAACAGAAGACGATAGCGGCAAGCCGCTCATCCTTGACCAATCCGGCAGACTTTATTTAGCTCGCTATTTTAGTGCCGAAAAGGAACTGGCCGCCTCTCTCGCCGCCCGCAATCGCGCCCTGCCTCTTGCTTCGCAGAGCGCGGCGCGCGCCATGCTGGCGCAACTTTTCCCCAACGCCGAACATGAGGCGCAGCGGCAAGCCGTCACGCTCGCGCTCTCCCGGCAGCTTGTCATTCTCTCCGGCGGCCCGGGCACAGGCAAAACCCACAGCATCGCCCGCCTGCTCGCCTGTCTGCTTGCTGAAACCCCTGGCCTTCGCATTGCGCTCGCCGCTCCCACCGGCAAGGCGGCCGCGCGTATGCAGGAATCGCTCGCCCAGGCTGCCGCAACATTGCCTCCCGCAATCAGGGCGCTGCTGCCGACAGAAACCTTTACCCTGCATCGGCTGCTCGGCATTTCTGCCGACGGCCTTTCTCCCCGTTACCACTCCGATCATCCTCTGCCGTTCGACCTCTTCGTCGTGGATGAAGCCTCGATGCTTGACCTCATCCTCGCGCAGCAACTCTGCGCGGCTCTTCCCGCTACTGCCCGCCTGATTCTGCTTGGCGACAAGGCGCAATTGCCCGCAGTGGAGGCAGGGCATGTATTTGCCGCGCTCACGGAAGCGGAAGCCTTGCGGGAAGCAGTGCTCCAACTGGCAAAAAGTTACCGCTTTTCCCCGGACTCTCCCTTAGACTCGCTGATTGCCGCGCTTTCCGCCGGAGACAACGAAGCGGCAGAGGCGGCCTTTGCAACTTCCGGCGACGATCTCCACTGGCTCAAGGAGACGGGAACCACCTTGTCGCCGCCAGCCCTGCAAACATTGGCGGACGGCTTTGCAGCCTGGCAGAGCGCGTTTGCCGCATGGCGTCCCGGCGCGTCCCCTATGCCCTTGTTCGCTGCCCTGAACGAATTTCGCGTCCTTGCCGTTCTGCGTGAGGGCGAGCGCGGCGCGTTTGCCATCAACGCGCATCTGAATCGCCTGTTTGCGCCCCGCCATAATGTGTTTCGGCATAATATTTTTCGTCATCACGCGGAAAATCTCTATCCCGGCCAGGCAATAATGATTATTAGGAACGACCCGAACACCCGCCTTTACAATGGGGATACCGGCATTCTCCTGCCCCAGTCTGATAACGCTTCCCGTCTGAAAGCCTGCTTTCCCGACCCGGAAAACGGCGGCTGGCGCTATCTGGACATAAGCCGCCTGCCGGAGTTTGAAAGCGCCTTCGCGCTTACCGCGCACAAGGCGCAAGGCTCGGAATTTACCCGCGTAGCCCTCGTTCTGCCGGGACAGGATACGCCGCTCCTGACTCGTGAACTCATTTACACCGCCCTGACCCGCGCCAAAAAACGCGCCCTTCTCCTGGGCGACTCCCGGCTGCTCACAATTGCCCTGGGGCGTACCATGCAACACGCGCGCGCCCTGAGCGAGCGGATACGGCAAGCCTGCGCCGAAGCATAATCTTTTGATGAAATTTATGTGACAATGCGTGCCTTGCCGGAGCGCCCCTCCGAAAGAAAGCAGGCATGAAATTCAAGCACATTGACAATTTGGAAAAAGCCACCAGAAAAGGCAAGCTGGAATCGCTCCGCATGGGCATCTGCTTTACCTTCCTTCTGGGCGTCATGCTGTACACCAATTCGCTCGGCCTGGATGTCGAAAACGGTCTGCTCCTCGCCATTGCCGCGGTAATCGGCGGCTACATGGCCATAAACATCGGCGCCAATGACGTTGCCAACAACATAGGCCCCTCGGTAGGTTCCCACGCTATCACAATGGGCGGTGCGCTAATGATCGCCGCCATATTTGAAGCGGCGGGCGCGTTAATCGCCGGCGGCGAGGTGGTTGCCACAATCAAGGACGGGATCATCAACCCCGTCGGCATTGCTGATACTCGCGTCTTTGTCTGGCTGATGATGGCGGCGCTGCTGGCAAGCGCCTTATGGCTCAACATCGCCACTGCCGTCGGCGCGCCGGTTTCCACGACGCATTCCATTGTAGGCGCGGTACTTGGCGCGGGCGTTGCCGCCGCCGGCTGGGAAGCTGTCAATTGGCATACCATTAGCGGCATTGGCATAAGCTGGATCATCTCGCCCGTACTTGGCGGAATTGTCGCTGCGGGACTCCTCTATTTCATCAAGCGCTACATCACCTACCAGACGGATATGCTGACCGCCGCCGTAAAAACCGTGCCGTTTCTGGTCGCTCTTATGGCGTGGACCTTTACTACTTATCTGATGCTGAAAGGGCTGAACAAAGTCTGGCCGGTCAGCGTGGAATTCTCCCTCATCGCCGGATTCATCGTTAGCCTGGTAGTTTTTCTGCTCCTGCGCCCATTTCTCAAGCAGCGCATGGCGCGCTACGAAAACAGCAAGGAAGGCGTTAATCAGTTTTTCACCATTCCCCTCATCTTCTCCGCCGCGCTCCTTAGCTTTGCGCACGGCTCCAACGATGTCGCCAATGCGGTTGGCCCGCTCGCGGCAATTACACATGCGCTTGTCGGCAACACAGAACTCACGGACAAGGTAGATATTCCTTTCTGGGTAATGATAATTGGCGCGCTTGGCATCTCCCTTGGCCTCGCTCTCTTTGGCCCCAAACTCATCCGCACCGTTGGCTCGGAAATCACCGAACTCGACAAAACGCGCGCCTACTGCATTGCTATGGCCTCGGCTCTTACCGTCATCATCGCCAGCCAGCTTGGCCTGCCGGTCAGTTCCACCCATATTGCCGTGGGCGGAGTGTTCGGCGTCGGTTTTCTGCGTGAATACCTGAAAGCGAACTACGCCCGGATGGAAGACGAAATTCGCGCCCACCACTCAGAAGACGACCTCGTAGCGATCAATGTCTTTCTCGCCAGCTTCAAATCAGCGCCGCTGGAACAAAAAGGGATGATGCTGAAAGAACTGAAAATGCAAGCCCGGCTAAAGCTGGACCCCGCCAACTTTTCCAAGCCGGAACGCAAGGGCATGAAAAAGTTTTATCGCCGCGAACTCGTCAAACGCTCGCTGCTGAAAAGAATCATTGCCGCGTGGCTCATTACCGTACCTGCTTCGGCGCTCATGGCGACGGGCATTTTTTACCTGCTGCTCAACATTGTGGGCTAATGCTGTCCACAGCGCCGAAAGAAACTCCCATGCTGACTATCACTGCCGAACAACGTCGCGCCCTGCGCGCGGAAGCGCATCCTCTGAAACCTGTGGTTTTCATCGCCAAAAACGGCCTGTCCGAAGCAGTCATGAAAGAGATCGAGACCTGCCTTGTGGCGCATGAACTCATCAAGATTCGCGTCTTTGACGATGATCGCCAGGTCCGCGAAGCCTGTCTTGCCGCCATCTGCGACGCACTGCACGCCGCGCCGGTACAGCATATCGGCAAACTCCTGATCCTCTGGCGACCAAAACCGGAAGAAAAGCGCCGCAAAAAGCCGACTGCCGCAAGGTAAACCCAACGCGCCGATGGAACGGTTGATAAGTTGCAATTATAGTGATTCGTCTAAATAAAGAGGCAGTCGGGAAAATGATGCTTCAGAAAATATCCTTGCCTGAGAACTCTGGGAGCGCCGCGCACCAGCGCGGCCAAACGATGCAGCAGACTAGCCGAGGATGCCGGGCTGGTGCCCGGCGCTCCCGGGAACGATGTTTCCGAAATTATGTGAATCCCTATATTGAGTTTCGCGCCCACTCATCGCAGGAGCGAGAGCACGTTCTGCGGCAAGGCATTGGCCTGCGCGAGCATGGCAACTCCCGCCTGTTGTAACACCTGCGCGCGGGAAAGCGCAGCAGTTTCCGCCGCATAGTCAGCGTCCATAATCCGGCTGCGCGCCGCTGTAGTCGCCTCACGCGCGGAAGCCAGTTGGGTCAGCACCCCTTCAAAGCGATTCTGGATAGCTCCCAGAGAAGCGCGGTTATTGTTGACCGCGTCAATCGCCAGATCGAGCGCGTCCATCGCGGAAAGCGCATGGTCGCCGTTTGTTCCTTGTATATCCTGAACCGACAGGCTGATTTGCGAAATTTCGACCAAAATCTGCGATTCGGAAGTCGTGGTCGGCCCGACCTGGAAAATCACTCCGTCGGAGAAAGTACCGTCAAGAAGCCTTTGTCCATTGAAATTGGTGGCGCTGATTACCCGGTCAATCTCACTGGCGAGTTGTTGATATTCAGTATCCAGCGCCGCCCGGTTGTCCGAATCGTACTGGCCGGAAGCAGCCTGTACCGCCAATTCACGCATCCGTTGCAGATGCGCGCTAATGACGTTCATCCCGGCTTCCGCAGTCTGCGCCAGCGAAATGCCGTCATTGGCGTTCCTAATCGCCACCGTCATGCCACGCGCCTGGGAGTTCATTTTCTCCGCTACCGCCATGCCCGCGGCGTCGTCCTTGGAACTGTTGACCCGAAGACCGGAAGATAAACGCTGTAACGCGGTAAAAAGAGAGTTCTGCGAAGTATCCAGATTCCGCTGCGCGTTGAGCGAGGAAATATTGGTATTGATGATTTGCGGCATTACATTCTCCTTGGGAGGAAAAAATTCAACTCAAGCCGACGGTAATCCCCGCCAGGCAGTATCCTGTCCAGGAGAAAGCATTTTATGTGCCAGGCGCATGGCAACAATCCCGATGCCCAAAACGGCAGAAAATCCCATCTTCAACTCAGACAAAAACCCATTCCTGCATTGGATGGATTAGACTTCCTCCTTCCGAACCAAAAGCGCGACTCACCACCACATGGCAAAAAATATCGCGGCAAACACCGGCAGCCTGATTGATAAAGGCAAAAAAGCGCTGGCAAAAAAGCAGTACGAAGAAGCTGGCGCTGTTTTTGAGAATGTCGTGACAAAATCGCCCAAGGCTCATGAAGCGTGGTTCGGTCTGGGCGAAGTGGCGCTGGCAATCGGACAGGCGGACACCGCCGTATCGTTTCTGGAAGAAGCCGTCAAGCTCCAGCCGGAAAAAGCCAAATACCTCCTAAAACTGGGCGAACTCTACAGCCAGGTCGGATTGGGCAGGGAAAGCGTCAAACTGCTGCAAGCCGCCCGCCGCCTGAAACCCCGCGACGCCGGCATCCTGTGCAGTCTTGCCGGCGCTTATGTCAAGCTCGGCAACTGGCAACGCGCCAAAGACATTCTGCGCGAGGTCGTCCGCCTGCCCGACCCGCTCTCCGCCCATTTTTGCCTCCTGGGGATGGCCTGCCAGCAACTGGGCGAACCGGACGAAGCTCTGATCGCCTTCCAGCACGCTACCGCCAAAGCGCCGCGTTACCCGGACGCCTGGCTTTCTCTGGGGCATCTCTATCTGGACAAACAGGAACGATACAAGCTCGACGCCTGCCTGAAAAAACTGTTTGAACTCGCGCCTGCTTTGCCCGGCGTTCTTGCGCTGGCAGGCGATTATGAATGGATGCGCGGCAACACCCGCGAAGCGGCAAGTTTTTACCGGCAGGCGGCAGAATCTGCACCCGATAGCGCCTCTATCCAGGCCAAACTCGCTGTTACATTGGTCATGTGCGGAGAAGCCATTGCCGCCATTGACGCCATGGAGCGCGCGCACGAATTGGGCGTATCCGAAGACTGGATTCTCGAAAAACTGGGGGTAATGTTCGTTAGCAAATACTGGACGCCCATGGCGCGCGAAAATCTGGAAATGGCAGTCGAGCGCAACCCGGATAACCTGAGCGCCTGGACAACCCTGCTCATGGTTTACGTCCGAATGGGGGAAAGCGACAAAATCCAGGCAACTGCGGATTCCATCCTTGCAAAAGACCCCGACAACATCTACGCGCTGATGAATTTATCCACCTGGTACAACGACCAGGGTCGCCACGATGAGGCTCTGGACTGCCTGCAACGCGCCCGCGACAAGGCTCCCAAACAACGCGCTATCTATACAAAGATGCTGTGGACCATGTTGAGCGCCTCTTCCGCCCGCGCTTCGGATATTCTCGAAGTGGCGCGTGCCATGGATGACAACCTGTTGAAGGCGCAACGCCGCGCCAACGATTTCGCCGAGCGCGACCGCGACCCGGAACGGAAACTGCGTATCGGCTGGCTCTCCTCCGATATGCGCAGTCACCCGGTTTCAGCCTTTGTGCAACCATTTATGGAACACTTCGACCGGAACCGGCTGGCAAACTTTATCTACTATAATTTCTCTGAAGAAGATCGGATTTCCCATTCAATCAAGGCGCAGGTCGAGCAATGGCGCGTTGTAAACGACATCGGCGACGACGCGCTGGCGGATCTCATCGATGTGGATGAGATTGACATTCTGATAGACCTGAATGGCTATACCGATGGCTCCCGCGCCGAAGTCATCGCAAAGAAGCCCGCGCCCATTCAGGTCACCTGGCTCGGCTTTCCCGGCACCAGCGGCATGTCCGCGCTGGACTACATCCTCATCCCGCCCGATCCGATACTGGAAAAAGGAGAGTGGTGTTCGGAAACGCCCTGGCCGCTGCCGGATTGCTACGGGGTACGCAGCGACATCAGCGCCGCCGTCATTGAACCCGGCCTTCCCTATGAACGGCGGCAAGCTCCCTTCACCTTTGCCTGTTTCAACCATTTCAGGAAAGCCAGCGAAGAGACCGTCGCGCTCTGGAGCCGCATCCTCGTCCGGCTTCCAGAAGCCCGCCTGATTCTTGTTGCCATCGGCGGCAAGGATAATGAAACCATCGGCTATTTCTCCGGCAAATTCGAGCAACACGGCGTCAAGCCGGAACAACTCGAATTCCGGGGCTATGTCGCCAAACAACACTATTATGAGAGCTACAACGAAGTTGACCTGGGGCTTGACCCTTTTCCCTTCAACGGCGGCACGACCGGCTACGACTCCATTTGGATGGGCGTGCCCTTCGTCACCTGGCCCGGTGAGCATCTATCCGCCCGCATGGGCAAGGCGATTCTCGACAACGTCGGCCTCTCCGAACTGGTTGTGACAAGCGCCGACGATTACGTGAACATCGCCGTCGCCCTTGCGAACGACCACGAACGTCTGAAGAGACTGCGCGCCAACCTGCGTGAACGCATGCTCGAAAGCCCCCTGCTCGACGGCCCGCGCATGGCCAGAAGCCTTGAGGCCACCTTTCGCGGCATGTGGCAGCAATGGTGCGCTACCAAACACATAGGATAAAAAATGTTCGCCCCGCAACCCTTAGCTTTCAAATATTGCGTCGGGAACGGCCTGGAACTGGGCGCTTCCATACATAATCCGTTTTGTCTGCCCAACTGTTTGAATGTCGCGCCCAGCGACGGCGTTAATTTCCTGCACTTGCGCGATCTGGAAGATTACCAGCTCTATGTCGGAGAACAAGGAAAATATGCCACAAATGTGGCACAGGTTGACAAGATCGGGGATTTCAGACGCATTCCGGTCGAAACGGCAAGTCTTGATTTTGTCATCAGCTCCCATGTCATAGAACACGAACCCAACCCAATTGCCGGCTTTCTGGAGTCCGCGCGCGTCCTGAAAGAAGGCGGCATATTTTTCTGCATCTTCCCAAAGAGAACTGCGGAACAAAAATACGATATTTTTCGCCCGCTCACCCAACTGAAAGAATTGATCCTGGCCTATACGGAAGACCGAACCGTTGATAAATTTCCATGTCTAACAGATTCAGGAACAGGCAGTAATTGGCGTATGCATTATTGTGTGTATTCCCTTCAATCCATGCTACAGCTTGTAAACTGGATCAACCAACAAAAACTGGCCACCTTTTGCGTGGAAGCTGTGGAAGAAACCGACAGCAAGGTCGGCAACGGCCACACTATCGTTCTAAGAAAAATGCCGTCCGATATTACGCCGGAGGATGATGCTTTCTCGCTCATCGAACGTTGCATCCTGCAGCAACAATATGAAACCGGGTTGCTGGCCGCAAAAATAAGTCTGTCCTTCGATTTTTTCCAACCTTTGATTTTACACGCTGCTGCCTTGCTTTCCATGCAAACCGGGCATCCACTCGAAGCGCGGGAATTTTATCGCCAATGTCTGCTGCAAGACCCGGAATGCGAAGCGCGTCGCCGGGAGTTTTTTGAGTTGTTCGGCGAGTTTTATACCAACCCATTACGCTGAAAGCAAGAAATTAGTGACAGGCATTCATGCCTGTCGTTCAAAACAAACAAGGAAGAGGTTCGCATCCCCTCCCTTGTTGCTACGGTCGAAACCCCGGCCTTCAGGCCGGAGTTCCAACCTTCGCGCGCCCTGAAGGGCGGAGTTTCAAACCGGAGTCAGTTTTACGATAAAAGGAGTAAGCAATGAATATTGACCAACCCTGGAAAAAGCAAAGCTACTACGAAATTTACAGAATCCATCAGGGATTTGCTTGCCATAAATGGGTACACTATCCATTCGTCTACGATCAGATCTTCGCTCGTCACCTTGACGCCGGAAAACCGCTGTGCTTGCTCGAAATAGGCACTCAGAACGGCGGTTCGCTCGAAGTATGGAAAAAATACCTGCCGCCGGGTTCGGAAATTCATGGCATGGACATCAACCCAAAATGCCTGGAACTTAATTTCAGCGCCAATATTCATTTCCACCTGGGCAGCGCCGCAGACAACGCTTTCGTCAACTGCCTGTTTGCCGACAAAGGCTTTGACATCATCATTGACGATGGCTCACACCTGTGCGGCGAGGTTATTTCAACCTTTCTCAATCTGTTCAAAAAAATCAACCCTGGCGGCATTTATATCATTGAAGACATGCACACAAGTTACTGGGAAAATTTTGGCGGCGGCTTGCGCAACAAGAATTCCTCGATCGAATTTTTCAAACAATTCATTGATACGATCCATGCCGACTATATCCGGGGAAAGCAATTCCCGGAAGGTGGAAACTCCACGCGCTTCCTGAAAATGTGTCGCCAGGAAATAGCCGGCATATCCTTTTTTGATTCCATTTGCGCCATTACCAGATTCGCACAAGCAAAACTCACTCCATTCAACACCATCGTAAACGGCAATATTTTCAAAGTAGAGCCATCTGACGCTTTTAAAAACATTACATTAAAAGACAGGTGGCAAGACATCGAAGCAGCCCGTATCATGTATGCCACATGCAGATCAGACACCCAATCAGCAACGGCGGAAAAAACAGGAATATCGCTCGCTCACGGCATTGAGGCTTTCCAGCAGGACGATTTTGAGTCTGCCATCGAAGACCTTTCCACAGCCATGGTCGAGGAGCCGAATAATCCATTGCCGCGCGCGTACCTGGCTTTCATTTACGCGCGGCAGGGGCTTCTTCTGGAGGCGCGCGATTTCATTGCGCAAGCAATCAAAATCGCCCCGGAACGCGCCGATCTTATCGCGGCGCTGGGCGAAGTTCTCCTGAAAAATAACAGGCCGTCAGAAGCAGTGGAATATCTGCGGGAAGCTATCCATAAAGAGCCGGATATGTTTGCGGCTTACCCGGCGCTCGCGCAAAGCCTGCATTTGACCAGGCAGAGCGCCGAAGCGGTCTCGCTACTGCAAAGCGCCGCCAGCCTGCCCTCCAATGCTCAAGCATCCATTCAGAACGTTTTGCTGCAAATCCTCGCCGAATGCGGCGACTTGTCCGAGTTTGCGAAATATACCCGGCATTTCTCGACGGGCTTGCCCGATGATTTGCTGGCGGCGCGTTGTCTGGCGCGTTGCGACGCAAGCGGCGAAACATTCCTTGACACTCTGGCAAACATTCAAACGCGACTGGCTGGTCTCATCCAATCCGATCAAGCCGTTCCGGCGCGAAAAAATGATAATCTCACGAGAATCGCCTTCATAGTCGGCGACTTCACGTCATGCCAGCAACTTGAGCAGCTTTACGCCCTTTGCCGCTACCTGCCGGCAGAACATTTTTTCACCCTCCTCATTTCCTGCTACACGCAGACACCCAGGAACGACAGCATCCAGATGTGCGCCCTGCTTGCCGACACTATCCTGTACATTCATCAGGATGACGACAATAGCGCTATCGAAAAACTTAACGCCCATGCCCCGGACATCCTGATTGACATGCAAGCCTTTGCGCCCTCGGAACATCTGGCGGCTTTTCTGTCTGCACCCGTGCCGCACAAATTCCTGTGGGGCGAAGCGCCCATGCCGCCCATTGCTCCCGCTGTACGAACTCTGGCAGGCGCGTTTCTCGCCGTGGAAAACATGCTGCCCAGCGTGAGCCTCCCCGATATGGGCGAAGTGTATGACCTGCCGGAACTGCCATTTGCCGATGAGGCCGCGTGTAAGATGGGCGAAGCGCCGGTTCTTGGTTGCCTGCTACCGGCGCAGGGAATTGGGCGCAATGGTTGGCAACTGTTTGCCGCAACTTTGCGCCAGTATCCAGATGCAACACTCGTCATCAATCTGGAAGAATTGGGCGAGGCGGCAAAAACCTTCATCAACAGACAGTTTTCCGGCGCAGGCGTTGATCCTGCGCGGCTCGTTTTCATCAATGTCCGCACAACGGAAGAATTTTGCCTCGCCTGGCAGTCCATTGACCTGGGGCTGCTGCCGCCGACAAATCCAGGCGGTATTGCCCTGCCTACCTGTCTGTGGATGGGCAGGCCGTGCCTTGTCCTCGCATCCATCCTGCCCTGGGCGCAACGTCCCGCCGCCCTCCTGAAAGCGCTTGGCAGGGAAGAATGGATCGCCACCGATACGCCGCATTACACCGAGCTTGCCCACCAACTAGCAGCGCCCAACCAGCAGATAATTCCCGACCCGGCTCTACGCGAGCGTATGCAGGCGCTGGGACTTACCGACGCAAAAGGCTTCGCGCTGGGTTTTGCCAGGGTTATGACAGATTTGTCCCGCAACGACCAATCCACGCCGCAGCCCGCTTTTCCCAATGGATGATGACAATCATGAATACATCTTTCTTTTCCGTTATCGTTTGCAGCATCAAGCCGTGGAATTTCGCCCAGGTCAGCGCCAACTTTGAACGCCTGCTCGCGGAGGTTCCACACGAAATCATCGGCATCTACGACGCGCGCTCGCTGGCCGAAGGCTACAATCGGAGTTTAAAACGCGCGCGTGGAAATATTGTGGTTTTTCCCCACGATGATATTTTGATTCTCGACCCGGATTTCGCCCAAAAAATCAGCCAGCGTCTGCAAGATTTCGACATTCTGGGCTTTGTAGGCACGCGCCGCGTCATCGCGGAAAACTGGTGGCATGCCGGCTTTCCCTGGTCATCCGGCGCAGTTGCGCACATCTATAACAATAAACTCCACCTGAACGCATGGAATACCGATCCCTGGCCGGTAGTAGACAACATTCAGGGCATTGACGGCCTGTGCATCATGGCGCGGCGGGAGGCGGTGGAAGAAATAGGCTTTGACGAAACCACCTTCGACGGGTTTCATCTCTACGATCTCGATTTCAGCTTCTCTGCCTGGCAAGCGGGGAAAAAACTTGGCGTATGCTGCGATATTCCGCTCATCCATACTTCGGTAGGCAACTATGATGAAAGACACGCGCATTATGGTCGCCTGTTTATCGAAAAACACAAAGACATCCTGCCTGCCAACGCGCTCAAGTTCGACAAGATCGAAGGAACAGCCGTAATACTTTCCGACCACCATGCCCTGTGCGCGGCATGGCGAGAAGATATTTTTCGTCGCGCCATGATCGGCTTGCAGCGAAAAAACGCGGCCTTGCCTGATTCGGCAAGCCCTTCTCCAAAAACAAGAAATTAGCGACAGGCATTCATGCCTGTCGCTCAAAACGAACAAGGAAGGGGTTTGCATCCCCTCCCTTGTTGCTATGGTCGAAACCTCAGCCTGAAGGGCGGGGTTTCAAACCAAAGTTAGTTTTACGATAAAGCATCACAGTAAAAAAGACGCCCGTCTTTGTTATTCATGCGCTAGAATTCGCTGGTTTTTCTTCCGGCAGGCTGATTACGGCTATGGCATTGATCGTTCAAAAATACGGCGGCACTTCTATGGGTAGCCCGGAGCGCATCAAAAATGTGGCGCGACGGGTAGCCCGTTTCCATGCAGAGGGGAATCAGGTTATCGTTGTGGTTTCCGCGATGAGCGGCGAAACCAACCGGCTAATTGCGCTGGCAAAGGAACTCCAGGCCAGCCCCGACCCGCGCGAACTGGATGTCATGATTTCCACAGGCGAACAGGTTTCCATCGGCCTGCTCTGCATGGCCTTGCGAGACATCGGCGTCGCGGCCAGGAGCTACACCGGCGCTCAGGTGCCAATTCTTACCGATAGCTCTTTCGGCAAGGCGCGCATTCTGGAAATTGGCGACTCGGCAATCCGCCGCGACCTGGAAGCAGGCCGAATCGTAGTCGTTGCCGGGTTCCAGGGCGTCGATGCGGCAGGCAACATTACAACCCTGGGACGCGGCGGATCGGATACGACCGGCGTTGCCATCGCGGCAGCCTTAAAAGCCGACGAATGCCAGATTTACACCGATGTCGACGGCGTTTATACCACTGACCCACGCATCGTGTCGGAAGCGAGAAAGCTGGATACCATTACCTTTGAAGAAATGCTGGAAATGGCGAGCCTGGGTTCCAAGGTGCTGCAAATCCGCTCGGTCGAGTTCGCCGGCAAATACAAGGTCAAACTGCGCGTGCTTTCCAGTTTTGCAGAAGAAGGCGAAGGCACGTTGATTACTGTCGAGGGAGACAAACCTATGGAAAACCCCATCATCTCCGGTATTGCGTTCAACCGCGATGAAGCTAAACTGACCGTCCTGGGCGTGCCGGATCGTCCCGGCATTGCCTACCAGATTCTCGGCCCCATTGCGGACGCCAATATTGATGTGGATATGATTATCCAGAACATCGGGTATGATGGCGCCACTGACTTTTCCTTTACCGTCAACCGTAGCGAATTTGAAAAGGCCAAAGCCGTGCTGGAGGGCGTGCTGCAACATATCGGCGGGCGAGAAATAATGGGTGACAACCGGGTCTGCAAGGTTTCCGCCGTCGGAGTCGGAATGCGTTCTCATCCCGGTGTCGCCAGCCAAATGTTCCGGGTATTGGCTGAGGAAGGCATCAACATTCAGATGATTTCTACCTCCGAGATCAAGATTTCGGTAGTATTGGACGAAAAATACCTTGAACTGGCCATCCGCGTCCTGCACCGCGCCTTTGGTCTGGACAAGGCGTAGCAGCTTAGTTTGACCAAAGCGCGTAGACTCTTTACGATACACGCCCCTAGGAGACGTGGCCGAGAGGTCGAAGGCACTCCCCTGCTAAGGGAGCATGCGGGCAAAACTCGCATCGAGGGTTCGAATCCCTCCGTCTCCGCCAAGATATTGGCGCGTTAGGAATCGTTTGGGCTCGGTTGGTTGCTTTAAAGCCTTGGGAATAGTGGGTTTATGTGTTGCTTTTTGAATCATTTGGGCGCGATTGGATGCGATAAAAAATGATTCAGCGCATGATTCGTGTAGGTATAATTGTTGGCATCTCAGTCAGGCAAGCACAAAATGCCTACAAATAAGCTGAAAGACCAGCAGATCAAGAGCCTGAAACCGCAGGCAAAGGCATATAAAGTCTTTGATGGCGGTGGCTTGTTTCTGTACGTTTCCCCCACCGGCGGAAAATTCTGGCGCGCCGCCTATCGCCTCTACGGCAAACCGCAAACAATGGCGCTCGGCTCGTACCCGGAAATATCTCTGGCCACCGCGCGAGAAAAACTCAGTGACTTGAAGGCGGTACTACGCGACGGAAAAGGCCCTATGGCAGCGCGGCACAGCAAACGAAACGCTGTCACCTTTGCCGAAGCCTGTGATACCTACTGGCAAGGGCGTAAAGATATTTCGGACAGCTACAAGGCGAATGCCACGCGCGCCATCGCTATGCACCTACTCCCGGCGCTAGGTAACATGCCCATCAGCAACATCACCCGAAATGACTTGCTTACCTGTCTCACAAAGATGGACGCAGCGGGCAAGCATGTCTATGTGCGGAAGGCGCGGATGTGGGCCGGGCAAGTCTTTGAGTGGGCGGTCGAGCATGAGTATGCCGCCAGTAACCCGGCAGCCTCCATTCGCCCGGAAAAGGCTTTCGGCAAAACGCCGGTGGAGAATTTCGCGGCCCTATCCTTGCGCGAAGTGCCGGACTTTCTTGCCCGCCTCGCAATGGAAAAAGACCTTAATAGCGTGCTGGCTTGCCGGATGCTTGCGCTCACGTGGGTGCGGACAAACGAATTGAGGATGATGCACTGGGATGAGTTGGATGGTGATGAGTGGATTATCCCGGCGGGAAAGATGAAGCGGCGGCGCGGTCACGTTGTGCCGCTTTCCTGGCAGGCGTTGGCAATCTTGAACAAAATGCGGCAAAGGAGCGGCGGCAAGTATGTTTTCCCGGCAGAACACCGGGAAGACCGCCCGATGTCGGAGAACGCGATCCTCTATCTAATCTCCCGGATCGGCTACAAGGGGCGGATGACCGGGCATGGCTGGCGGACGGTGGCCTCGACCTGGGCAAACGAGCGGGGATATTCGCCGGACGCCATCGAGCAGCAATTGGCGCATGTGCCGGATAACAAAATTCGCGCCGTGTATAACCGGGCGGAGTATCTGCCCACCCGCCGGGAGATGCTGCAGGCGTGGGCAGATTGGTTGGATACATGCCTAGAGCAGATTGACGCCGTGTGATTGCAGGGTAGATAGCCGCCAGCCGTACCTTTTTCGTGACATGTAGATGTCTGGCGTCGGGAGTTTGCCATTCTTCAGCCAGCGATTGAGCGTTGTGCGCGTCACCCCGGTCAAGTCGCATAGCTCCGGTCGCCATATTACGCGGTCGGTATTTTCCGGTTGCTTTTCCATTGCTTCCCCTTCATGGTCGCCGTCCGGCGCGAGCGTCGGCATAGAGATTGAGAATTTGCCTGGTATGGTAATACTCCATGCCGTGTGTGGGGTCGTGCTCATGACTTTTCCCCCCGACATGTTACTTTCATAGGCTTCCGCGAGGTCGAACGCGCGGTCGGAAGCGTCGCGCAGGAGCCGCGCGAGGATTTTGGCGCCGCCTTCCGCGCGGCTGTTTGCTTCGGCTCCCGCATAGACCCAGGAGCTTGACGCAGATAGAAAGAGAGATTCGGCAACCCAGCGGCAATCGTCAAGATGAGCGCCGATTTCGCGCAGTTGGGCGAGGTGAGTTTTAGACGCGGGCGCGTCAGAGGTAACTGTATGTTCCATGATAATGCTCCAGTCAGGTTTTGAACCGCCTACCCTTGCTACGGGGATGGCAGACCGTGACGGGGGTAGCAAACCGATGGAGCACCGGCAGGCCTTGCGGCCTCCCCGTCCGGCTGCCATTGACTGGACGCACAGACGATAAAAAAGCCGCATTACTTGATACGTAGCGGCCTATCGCAGCTCCACCCAGGTTGCTACACCCGATCCCCGTTGTTTGCGGGGATAGGTAGATTATAGCCCGAATCGGAGCGGGGTCAAGAATTTCTTGCTTGCAAATCTTGCTAATTGGTTCTACAATTTGTTTATGGAAATCGAATTCGACCCTGGCAAGAATGCCGTGAACCAGAAAAAGCATGGCATATCGCTGCTGTGCGCTGAATCGTTCGAGTGGGAAACAGCCTCTATTCAAAATGATGACCATGTGTCTTACGGAGAGCAACGTTTCAAGGCCACTGGCTTTATCGGCGACCAAACTTATGTGCTTGTTTTTTGCCAGCGCAATGAAAAAATCAGAGTTATCAGCCTGCGAAAGGCTCTTCCAAGAGAGGTTAGACGCTATGCAAACCATTAAAACCAAATCAGGGCGGCTCGTCCGCCTACCGTCCCAAGAGGAAGAAGCGGCAATACAAGCAGGGATCGATGCAGACCCGGATAACCCGGAATGGACGGAAGAGGACTTTCGGCGCGCCCGCCCCGCCAGAGAAGTGCTGCCGCCCGATCTGTACGCCGCTCTGATAGCCATGAACCGCAAGGCCGGTGTGCGCGGCCCCGGCCAAAAGCCCACGAAAGTGCAAACCGCCATCCGCTTCGACCCTGACGTTCTGGCTGCCCTGAAATCCACCGGGCGCGGCTGGCAAACCCGCGTCAACGACGTGATGAAGGCATGGGTGGCGGAGCACGCGCCGGGCTGATTCATGGGATTGAATGAAATGAACGCCAGAAATTCCCGTTTTTGCTTCCAGTGCGATGATGGAACGATACTCGAACTCGATACGCGCGATGTGACGGAGAGCAGGTCTTTGTGGAGCGTGTTTTGGGCTGGCATTGCCCGAAATGCGGGGAGATCGAATTCGGAATGGACAGCGGCGATAGCGCATTGCGTGTCAATGCGGCCATCGAAGCCGCCGGAGCCAGGGCGCGCGCCCGCCGCGCTGATTTAACGCTTCAATCATCGGAAAAAATCCTTTTTCAGCCAAATATAAGCGATGTACGGCGGGCATCCGGTATCAGCGCAAACGCCGGGGATGTTTCCATTCAGCCGGTAGTTTTCAATGACTGATTCACGGGTGTAGGTCATGATTCCTCCTCCAACACCCGGCACGCCCGCCGGACGATTTGCCGGTGTGGGTGATCGGAGCCGGTCAGTTCCGCCAGCGCGTTGGCGCAATCCTTGAGGGCGGCGGATAGTTCAGTCAGGCGGTTGCCATTTAGGGAACTCGCATGGGCCTCGGTGGCGGAGACTCGTTTGAAGTCTCTTTCCGGCATCCAGATACCACGTAAAAACCAGCCGACGGTGTATGTAACGCTCTTGAGTTTTTCATTCTCGATCAAGGCCGTGCTGCGGACGTGGTACATCATGTCAATTCTCCTTTGGTTCAAGCGCGTTGCAGGCGGCTTCGACCGCCTCAAAGACCAATTCCAGCGACCGCTGGTTGATCTGGACTCTGGCAACCATGCGTTCCAGATCGTAGGCAAGCTCCCGATGTCTTTCGATGGCGTAGGTCAGGGTTTCCCGCGCCTTTTCGACGGACAGCGGGCGATAGTCAAATTCGATACGGCTCATGATTTCTCCTTTTTGAATAGCCAGCAACGCACGGTGGTGGGTTTTCTGGTTTGGTGCGCGTCGATCAGCGAGTTGTAGCGGGCGTTGATCGCGCTGTTGGTTGCCACATTCGCGGCGACGAATTTCCGGCTCTTTGAAGTTTTCAGATATTTCTTGAGGTCGGAGAGGTCGGGGGGTTGTTGGCGGCGTTCCGAGGCTATTTCGATAAATTGGTTGAGGTTCACCGCGATCTGGTCTTTGTGGTGCGAATGGTTGAGTTTGGGCCTATAAAAACCGCCCTCAAAATCATTGCTATTTGTAGCATTGCCATCCGCAGTATTGCCATCCGCAGTATTGCCATTCGCAGTATTGCCATCCGCAGGATCGTCTATACCATTCAGATAATCGAAAATCTCCCAGAAGCGTTCCACGACCGGATGCTCGCGGGCGAATTCAAGCTCGCGCTCGCGAGCGAGTTTGACCAGCAGTTCAGAAGCCTCTATTCGCTGGCTCTGGGTGATGGGCGTGACCAGGCGCAACGCCGAGATGAGCGCCACGACTTGTCCGTAGTTCTTTTGGATACGGAGGTTTTTCGCTCCGCCTTCGGCGATAACGCGCTCGTATTCGCGCCCGTGTTCTTCCAGGACGGCGAGTATTTTGTCTTCCGCCATGATTGCTTTGAGCAAAAAGGCAGACACGCCGGTTGCCGCCATCCGGCTCAAGGTTTGCGCCACCTCCCGCCCTGCTTCGGATTGGTGCGACTTGTCGAAATTGAGATGAATAATCCGCTCCATGATGGCGGGACTCGCCGCGACCGGCACGTTTTGACTAATCACAAGGGCGGCGCGAAATTGTGGGTCATAGGTGTCATTGCCCGCGCTTTTTATGCCGGTGGTACGGAGGGAGCCGCCGTTGTAAAGGCTTTTCAGGCTATCCCAATGAAATAAGGCCGGGGCGCGGCCACGGCTGCCGTCGGCATCCTTTTCGCGGTCTGATTCAATCAACACTACCGGCAGGTTGGAAACCTGCGCCATCGAGCGCAAAAAGCCGACGTGACTTGACTTCATGGGGTCGAAGCCTTCATAACCGTTGCGCCCCAACAATTTCCACAGGGTTTCAATGAGCGTGGTTTTGCCCGCGCCGGGTTCGCCAACAATTTCCAAAAATGGATATGATTCAAAGCTGGCACGGATTTGCTCGGCGAACAATGTGCCGAGCCAATAGGCCAGCGCGATGATACCTTTCGCGCCAAAGCATAAATAAAAGCGATCAAACCAGTATTTATCCATGCTTTTGAAATCAGTATTGATGTCCATCTTTTCCAGACGCGATAAACTTTTTATAGATAGTTTGCCGATTTCAAAATAATCTTCCTCATTGCGTTCGTAAACTTTCCCGGCCTTAACCGCAACCTGATTAAATATGTAAGTTTTATGCTGGCTCGAATAGCCGATATAGTCGATGGTCTGCACCGTTTTTATTTGGTATGTCCAATCCTTCAGAAGCGCGTCCAGTTGCCAGCCGTGCCCCGCCCAGATTGCCCCCGCGCCGATGTGCAAAAGCCGACGTTTGAATTCCGTCCCGGATGACAATTGCCCGGAAGTAAAGGTATTCCTGACCGTCGCGCCATCATGCGGGAAAGCGACGCGAAAGTAATACCACGCTTCATCCGTCGCTTCGTTTTTGATGTAATAGAGTGGTTCCGGGAGGCAATTGCAGATTTCATTGATTTCCAGCGCGGCGGCCAGGGCGTTTTTGCGCATCGCTTCCGGGATAATGTTTTCTCCATCCCCGGCGTGTTTATCCAAACGTTCCTTTAATTCTTTTTCCTCTTTATCCTGATTGATTTTTGCCCAATAGATTCGATTATCGAAGTCAAAATAAAAAGAGCGTAAATGTTTTTTTTGCGCGATTAGCAGGGATTTTTTAAGCGGCGTTTCCGAGATTAAAAGGCTGCCCAGATAGCGGTATTCTTCCAGATGCTCCTTTTCCAGTTTGCCTAATTGATGCGCGTCGTTCCAATCCATCCTTTTGCCGCCCTTGCCGATGGGCAAAAGGGCGACCGACGATTCCCATCCATCTTTCGTCGATTGATGGGTGAATTTTTTGGCAAAACTTTTGCCAGCAGTATCCGAATCGAACGCCCAGACCAATTTTGGGCGCGGCTTGTTCGCCGCCGCGCACTGCTCGGCCAGGGCGGCCAGCGCGTGGGACGGGTAGTTATTACAAGATAGCGTTGAGGCGGCTTTAATGCCGTGGTGCATGAGGGCGATGGCGTCGAAAATTCCCTCGGTGATCCAGATTTCCGGGTCTTGTCCGGGAGCTTTGCTTCCCGGCGCGGCATCCGAGGCTTCAGCCGGGCTAGTGCCCGGCGCTCCCAGAGTGAACCACCACATGCCGCGGTACTTCCCCCGAAAATTGGCTTTTTGGCTGCCGAAGCGATGCGCCTCGTCAATGAGCCGCTCCCAATACACATCTTTGCTCAGGGAAAAGCGTACTGTCGCGCTGCCGATGTTTTTGTCGGAATCCCAGAAATTTTCCTGTGTATACCAGCCTTTGATCTTTTCGAGATCGAAGCCGCGCCCGTCCCTGAGATAGGCGTCGGCGGCGGCATTGGGGTTTTCTTTTGAGCGGGGATGGCGGGTAGACCAGCTTTCAAACAAATCCGGGTAGAGTTCTTTTATGTGAAACTCACTACCGCATTTGTTGAGCCTGCCGCACTTTATAGTGCTTCTCGTAATTATTTTTACCCTTTCTCGCTTGCAGGATAGGATGTCTGAAGGTTGATAGAGTAAGATTATTTAGGAAAAGCACTATAAAACCCAGGGCTTTTCGCGATTGGTATAAAGCTCTCTTTTGCCGCACGCGGGGCATTTGCCCTGACGCAAAAATTCCCCGGCAATTTTGAAAGAAAAATCGGACATCAGGCGGGGCAGAAGCTCCGCGTGCAGGGCGGGATTCATTTTAGTTATCCGTTTACTGCTTTGCGCTCACGCCTCGTTTGGGGCAAGTGCACAGCGGGGTTGGGCTTATAAGAGGGGATGAGGGTTGCGACAGTCTCAACATGCAATTTAAATACATGCCCGCAGTCAAGATTTACGCATTGTGCATAGCCTTCCTTTAGCAGCGGCGAGATTGCTCGCGATGTACGGATGCTGGCGGAATGTCCACAATGGGGGCAGGTTATTCGCATGGCCGTTGCCTCGCGTAATGCTCGGCGAGTATATAAGCTGCCATGCCTGACAGTGATCGCATTGTGCGCGCAGCGTCAGCGGCCAGACGCCGGCGGATTTCTTCCGGCAAACCCACTGGTATTCGGTATGTGGCTTTTATGTCGTTAGGAGCCTTGACAGGCGCGGTGCGGGATTGTGTGGGACGTGTTTTCATGAGATGATTCATCTGGAATCAGGACGATTCAATCATAGTACCATTTGGTACGTGAGCCAACTAAAAAAGGAACAAATGGTTCTTATGTGTAACAGAATCAGGGAAGAGCGCGAGCGGCTGGGGCTAACTCAGTCCCAGTTAGGAGTTGCCTCGAAAACGCAGCGGCTTTATGAAAATGGTGAACGCAGTCCAGATGCTGACTATCTCTTTAATTTTTCCGCTTTAGGCGCAGACGTGCTTTACATCATCACAGGCCGACGTGAAGTAACGGCGGACGTTATCCGGCAGGCAATCCTGTCCGCTTGCGAGCTGCTTTCCTTGCCTGTTGACGCGCCTACCCTTGCCCAACTGGCTGTCAAACTTTGTGCATTGCCACAAACCACAACCCAATCTGCGGGCGGATCGACAAAATATGTCATCGCGCACAACTTGGGGCAAGTCGGCGACAATATGACTAACAATTTTCTTGGCGACGAATTTTGTAGCTTGGAAGCAGTAAGACAAAAGGCTTTTAAGGAAGCGACTGGGATCGAATGCGGACAGCAAGAGCGCCATGAATTAGATAAATTGATGCAAATATACGGAAGGAGCGCAATTTCTGCGGCTCGCCGGGCAAACTCAATCAGGTGGAACCAAAAGACCCGAAGTTTTGCGGCTGTTTTCCCGCCCGGTGAAAAATGAATGGGCTATTTTATGGCTTGGGCACCGTGGATTTTTTTGATTTTCTGTATTGTTCCTAGAGCGTGTCGTCAATAGATGTTTGTCGTATTCTCACTGCTCTTTCCGGTTCTTCTTGGGCTGAATCACGGCATCTATCCCTTTGGCCTGCACATGCTCAACAATCGCATCACTATCATAGCCTTTATCCGCAACTGCCGCGTCTATCCCCTCAACAAGATGGCAAGCCTGGGTACAATCCGCTCTGGTACCCGCTGTGACAAACATTCTGACCGGCATACCATGCGCATCCACGGCCAAATGTATCTTTGAGTTGAGCCCCCTTTTGTGCAATCCATGTCCTGGTTGCCACCACGCGCCCCAGCCGCATGAGGGTGAACTTTTATGTGACTTGCGTCAATCATCAGCCATTCAAAATCAGGTTCGTCTATCAATGTTTCCAGCAGCTTTTCCCAGATTCCCTTGTCTCGCCACCGGGAAAAACGGCGATGCGTGTTATTCCAATCGCC
>Ga0099364_10001087_pt1 | contig 45573 bp, 36 predicted proteins | sample TergutTh196P3_FD_73070 | JGI IMG/M metagenome (GOLD analysis project Ga0099364, IMG submission 73070) | Microcerotermes parvus P3 segment gut microbial communities from Pointe-Noire, Republic of the Congo - Th196 P3 | ecosystem: Host-associated > Arthropoda: Insects > Digestive system > Gut ...
AGAGTGGTTTATACGTTGGCAGATTTGTAAAATAATAAAGTCGAAAGTAGTAATATTTGCAATAGTTAGAAACGGTAAAATTATCGGCAAATGGATTGAAAATGATACACTCTATACCGATTTTGAAGCAATTTTAACAGAAAATGCCTTGCAGTTTATTGATACAGAATATAGACGCACAGACAGGTATTCAAAGAATTATGCAAGAAAATGGAAATTCGACAACGCCATTTTAGAAAAAACAGAAACCGACACTATTTCTTATCTTGTGGGCAATATCAGGCAATATGATATAAAAAGGAAAGAGCCGGGAAAACCGTTCTATGTTTCATTGCAAAAAAATAAAGTTGCCAACAATGCCGTAATTTTAGAAAAAGATTTTTTGATTGCTTATCCAAATCCGTTTGATGGCGAGATAAATATTCTCTTTTCTATTGAAAAAGAACAAAATGTGTCAATTTCAGTATATGATATAAACGGCAATCTGTTCGACCAACAAAATCTTGGCATTTTGCCAGCAGGACAGCACAATTATCAGCTTGCCCTTTCCGCACCAAAAGGGCAATATATGCTTGTGGTGCAGTTAGAAAACAAAAAATTTACAAATTTAATTATAAAAAAATAGACTATCATGAATAAATTATTGAAAAAAATTATTACTTTTGCATTTTTAATTTTTGTAAATATGCAAATATTTGGACAAGGATATCAAGGATATAATCCATTTGATCCATTTATCAACCAACAAACGCTGGAAGGTCCAATACAACATGATGGATTTGATGACGGACATGGACCAAACAGTCCTACTCCTCCTACTCCTACGGTTTATAGTTTAAACATTATGACTTACAATATTTGGCGTGATAGTAGAAGATTTAATAAACACAAAGATGTTATTAATGAAAGCGGTGCCGAAGTAGTTGCAATACAAGAAATGCTTGGGACAAACAAATACCATGATCTGAAAGCGAAGACAAATATGGATGGAAGTTTCTGTGTATTTCATGAAAGTGACCCTTTTGATGAAGACTATGGTATAGTTTTGTTGTGGAAAAAAGCGAAAACGGGTAACCCAACTGCGGTTACAAAAAGAATTGTAGATACAACAGATGGAAAAGACGGCAATAAAAAGGCTTATTTGATAGTCGAATTTAATGATTACATGGTTATTTGTACTCATTACAGTACAAAACAAAGTGACAATGAAAACATTTCACAATTAATAATAAGCGACGAAAAAGTACAAATCTGTAAAAATTCGGGGAAACCCATTTATATTGCAGGTGATTTTAATTGTCGTTATGATAATGAGGCAATAAAGAAATTTACGAGAGATAACAATTATGTTGTACTTAATGAGACGTTACAAGTTGACGGAAAGTTTGTGCACGCAACAAAGAAAGATGGATCTATGATAGACCTGATACTTGAGTATAATGGAAATTCAAATAAATCAACTCTTTGGAAAGGCAGACCATCTTCTTTTAAGTCAAAATGGTTGGGGAAATGTATTATTTGTAAAGTGCCATATGCTTGCCCGTTACATGTTTCAGACCACAAACCATATCTTGTTAAACGAAAATATAAATAAATAATAAAAAAAATAATAATTAATTAATATTTAAGTTTAGAAATAAATCGTTAATTCAATTTATTCATACACTTCATTTGGAAGTAAAAAGGTTAAATACATAGATGTATTGTTTCTATCAAAAATAACAAAAATGGAGACTCCTAACAGGAAAATTATTCTTTGTCGGCCACATGGTGGATTAAACGATATGTTAAATAGGATGCATCGTTGTTATTTTTACGCTAAAACTTTTAAACGTGACTTGTATATTGATGGTCAAAAATCGGGGTTTCGCGATAATCTGGGTAACTATTTTGTGCACGTAGTCAAGAGAAACAAAATAAAAATTATTTTTGATGACTTCGTGCCAACCAAAAATATTTCAGTATTTCCAACATTTTTAAATAATCGACTTGATTTTCAAACTAAAATAATTGGTAAGGGAAAAGTAAGAGAACTCAACTCCAATCAAAAAATACATTTCGATTTTAAAAAATATGATGAAGATGTTATTGTTTATGAAGTAATGGGTGGCGGAATATGGTCTTTTTATGCTTTCAAATGGTTGCACTTTACTGAGCCCGTCAAAACGCATATAAATTCAATAATTAACAATTTGAAAGAATATGATGCTGTTCATGTACGGAATACTGATATTAAAACTGATTATAAAACCTTTTTTAATCGTATCAGTCCAAAAATCAAGAGAAAGCTTGTTTTATGTACAGATAGTTTTGAGTGTCAGCAATTTGCGAAATCATTTTTTGGTAACAGACTTGTAATTGTTAGCGAAATTCCTGACACAAAAGGAGAAAGTTTGCATGACAATAGCAACTTTTCAACATATCAGCAGAACCTTAATGTACTTACAGATTTGATGATACTTGCTTGCAGTAAACGTTTTTTTGCAATGAAACCAACTCAATGGAAATTTTGGAAATTTAATTCAGGCTTTTCGAGACTTGCGGCAATGTTACATTTCAGAAAAGATTTGGTAAGAAAATTGTTGAATTAAAAAAGATTGGTTTATCAATTATAACACAAGCATGTATTTCCCTTTCCGCACCCCAAGGGCAATATATGCTTGTGGTGCAGTTAGAAAACAAAAAATTTACAAATTTAATTATAAAAAAATAGACTATCATGAACAAATTATTGAAAAAAATTATTACTTTTGCATTTTTAATTTTTATAAATATGCAAATATTTGGACAGCAATGAAAACACTTCTTACGATAATATTTTTTGTATCTTTAAATAATATTTTTTGTTTTTACTCAAGAATCAACAAAAATGCAACAGAGAATACAACACAATTTATTTGTTGAATTCTTTGGAAATTCATTTTCTTTTTATAATCTCACTTATGATTTTTCTTATAAAATAGCGTATAAACATAAAATAGCAATGGGTCTGGGTGGGCAATGTTTACCTTACGATAGTGATGTTGTCTTGGGTTTATCCCCACAAATAAATTATATTTATGGAAAAAAGCATCATTTTGAATTAGGAATAGGATATTCTATACTTTGGGGTGGCTATGATATTGATGTTTTGCGTACTATCCCAATCAGAACGGGCTATCGCTATCAAAAAGAGAAGGGAGGTTTTTTGTGGAAAATTGCATTTGTTACTTTATATTCAGAAGATTTACGTTGGTTTCCTAATTTCAATTTTTACCCCTGGGGTAGTGTTGCTTTTGGTTATTCTTTTAAAAATAAGAAATAATTTTTGTGGTGGAAAGAATTAAATTAGTAAATTTAGTAAGTAAATTAATAAAAATATGAAATCAAAAGTATTTATTGTTCAGATAATCATGCTATTATTAACCATTTTGGTTAGTTCGTGTCTTGGATGTAGAATTATAGATTACGATAGATTAACAGAGGCACAAAAGCAGATGATTCCATACTCCCATGGAGAAAGTGTTAATTTTATTGATTCATTAGGACATCCTTTTGTTCTAACAGCAAAAATTGGAACATCGTGGCATGAGCCCGACGATTGTTTTAAAAGTGAAACTAGAAATGTAATTTTACAATCGGAACAGGGTGATTGGGTGATAAGTTTCTATACAGAAATATGGCTTGGAAATCAAATTATTATCGGGATAAGACAATTTTACAGTTATATCAATTATGATGATAATGGGAGATTAGTGGCTGAAAATGATCAATATTTACACAATAGTTTGGAAATTGACAATAATACTTTTTACGATGTACTTGAGGGAAATGTATCTAAAAACGGAAGAGGAGAACAGTATTATTATCGTTTTTTTTACAACAAAAAATATGGTATACTTCAATTGGTTGATAATGAAAAAGTAATATTTACAATAGATAAAACAAAAATAAATAATTAAAATTTGTAGTTTTATGTTAAATTATATTAAACAAATCACATTATTTTTCGCGTTATTTACTTGTGTATCAATACTTTTTGCTCAAGAAAATGGAATCGAATCCAAAAAACTTCCGTTACCCAAATATGAATTTGCTTTTTCGGTTGGAGACAATTTGCTTTTTCAAATTTCTGTTTTGGATCTTTCTGCAATTGAAAAAGGATATGGTTCTTACACTTTATCTTATCATAAACGTAATAATAAAGTGGATTGGTTTTGGTTTGGTTTTTATCATAACTTATTCAATTGGATGGAACGGGATTTTGGGTATGCAATAGTATCAATTGCTCCTTCATTGCGGTTTTCGTATTTAAACAAACCGAATGCCACGCTTTATTCAGGATTATCGGTAGGGGTGGGGACAAACCTCCCATACCATAGAATCAGCCCTTTTTTTCAAGTAACCGCTTTCGGTTTTTCCTATGGAAAAAATTTTTTTGCAAGTGGAGAGGTTGGTTTGGGTTTGAAAGGTATTTTTTCTGCTAATGTGGGATATAGGTGGTGATATTGGTAAAGCCTTTTTGAGATAAGCTAACAGAAAAATCAACCAAACAGAGGTTTATAAAATAGTGCTTTTATGGAAAAAACAAGCAATATTTTGGGATTTTTAAAGCAAAATAAACAGTTTTTATTTGTTCCACTTTTCTACGGGCTATTTTTTGTATTCAAAGATAGTTTTATTTATAAGAGTTATTTTTTCTTTGGTTCTTTTATTATGTTTGTTGCTTGTTGCATATTTTTAAGCGGTTTTTACAAACAAAAAAATCAAAGTTTTCAAATTAATCTTCCTCTTATAATCTCCATTTTCCTTCTTATAATTCCATTTCTTACATTGCTGATAACCAAAACAATAGGTTTTGAAGTTGCATTTTATTATCTCTGTGTTTTTGCGTTATTTATGGTATTTTATTTTCGGCAAAACTACATCAACATAAATAATATCAACAAATTAATTATAACTTTTGCACTTTGTGAATCAATATTTTGTGTTTTGCAATTTTTGAATTTTTTATTAAGTTCAGAACTCCTGACTTGGCGCAAAATCGATTGTCGCAAATTTCACCATATCATATTTTGATTTATTTCATTCGGTTTAGTTATGCTTTTTGCTTGTCTAAAAAGCGGTTCATTGAATTTATTGAAATGAATGCATCTTTTTTTTGGAGATCCAACGGGTTGCGCTTACGGTCGACAGTGCTGCTGCGTGGAATCAATGGAGAAGGTGAGGTTTGATCATTTCCTCGTTCCCTCATTCCCTGATTTCCAGAAATCTAATTTTTTATTTTGTCAAAAATTTTAATATTGTCAAAGCAAACAAAAGGGGGTATTAACATGTTGCCTATCAAATCGTTCATGCTTGAGAACATTTCTATAACGATATTATTAACAAAACCAAGTGAGGATAGGTCAACGGCGGTGAAATCTTTAATCTGATAAACGTCGCTGTTTTTTTCAAATCTGTAATCAGCAAGGCAAAAATCAACAAATCCTTTGTAATTACCAACGTTATCATATCCGTTAAATCTAACTATCAACGAATCGCCGGGGTATCCGCCATATTGTCGACCAAAATGTTCAATTTCTTCTCCGTTTCCAAACACAATCATATTGTAAACGTGAGTAGAATTGCAAACATCAATACTTCCAACAAGATACGAACTATCTTTGGCAAAAGTAAAAGAATTTAGTTTAGATGTATTAGACAACGAAAGAATAGTAAAAACTCTATTTTTAGAACTATTTGTGCCGTAAACGCTGTATATTGTGTCGTAAGGAAAAATATTTGTGTCGTAGTAATAGCTCATTGCAAATCCTTCCCACTGTTTTTCGGGCAATACATTATTTGGTAGCAATAAATTACCAAACCTAAAACCCTCGGCGTCATGCAAATTTTCCCCGATGTCGAAAGTTTTGTCTTCCAAAGGAAAATTATTAAAATCAATTAGTTCGATAGTTCTGACTATCAATGTAATGGAATCTGTTCCGTTGGGAGTAATAACGGTAAAATCATAAATTATTTCGCCAAGTTTTTCTGAAACGTGCATAATTTCTCGCTCATCGGTGAGCCATTCCTTATTAATATACCACTTGTATTGCGACTCAATGTCGTAAGTGATTTTTGGTGAAAGATAAATCGTGTCGCCAATGGTTGCTTCAACTAATGAATCGGGAATATTGAAAAATATTTTAGGTGGGGGCAACTCTTTTTCGTAACTATCACAACATACCAAAGACAAAAGCGCGATAATTAAGCAAAATATTGAAAATATTGAATGTTTATTTTTCATAATCAGCACTGACTACTCTTCAGATTTAAATTTGCTTTTCCAATATCTAATAAGTAAGAACCCGAATAGCATTCCTCCGAGGTGCGCAAAATGGGCAACACCTGACTGTGTTCCCGAAACACCGTAAAAAAGTTCAATAGCACCGTAGATAATTACAAACCATTTTGCTTTTATGGGTAATAAAAAATAGATATAAATTTTTGAATCGGGGAACATCATACCGAATGCTAAAAGTAATCCAAAAACTGAACCAGAAGCACCAACGGTTGCCATATTGATTGCTTTATTTAGATCACCATACAACTGATGGCTATAATTTTTGCCTTGGTTCCATATTTCTAATCCATTGGCAATCACATATTCAACTTCATCGGGCTGCATATTTCTTTTTAGCATAGATATACGTACCACAAGCACTATCATTTGTATTAAACCCGCACCAAGTCCGCAAATCAGATAATAATTCATAAAACGTTTTGAACCCCAAACATTTTCTATTGTAGAGCCAAAAATCCAAAGAGCAAACATGTTGAAAAATAGATGCGTAAAGTCTCCATGCATAAAAAGATAGGTAAAAATTTGCCAAGGCTTAAATAGTTCCGAACCAAAATAATGAAGTCCAAAAATTTTATATAAATCTATTCCTAAACTCGATTTTAACAACATGGTTGCCAAAAAACAAACCCCGTTAATGATGAGTAAATTCTTGACCACAAGTGGCATACTATATGGAGAACGTATGTAATTCATAAAAATATTATTGATTTTTCAAGGGTGCAAAATTACAAAAAATAATCTATTCACAACATTTTTTTTTATAATTGCAAAAAATATATTACTTTTACAACCGTTTTTTTTAAATAATTGGGTTGAATAGTGGTTTAGTGGTTAGTGGTTAGTGGTTAGTGGTTAGTGATTAGTGGTTAGTGATTAGTGGTTAGCGGTTAGTGATTAGTGGTTAGCGGTTAGTGATTAGCGGTTAGTGATTAGTGGTTAGTGGTTAGTGGTTAGCGGTTAGTGGTTAGTGGTTAGCGGTTAGTGGTTAGTGGTTAGTGATTAGTGATTAGTGATGAAAAAATTCGTGATAATTAGTGTAATTAGTGGCTAAAAAAATCGTGTAATTCGTGGCAAAATATTTTTAACCACAAAGGAACACAAAAAATAACTGAAAACTGAAAACTGAAAACTTTTGAAGTTCTTTGCGTTCGCAACTTTGCGCCTTTGCGTTAAAATAAATAATATGAATAATATAGGTTAGATACACAAGTAAATGATTATATTCAAGGTAAAGTCAATAACAATTTCAATAAATTCGTGATAATTCGTGTAATGAGTGGCAAAAAAAATACGTGGCAAATAAAATAAAATAATAAATAATGAAAAAACAGATATTAGTGGCTGGAGGAACTGGATATATCGGTTCGCACACCGCAGTAGAACTTCAGGAAAAAGGTTTTGAGGTCATAATAGTAGATAATCTATCTAATTCGTGTTTTGAAGTAGTTGATTCTATTTCAAAAATCACTGGGATTCGTCCTATTTTTTCAAAAATTGATTTGTCGGAAAAATATTCTACTGACAATTTTTTTGATAATTATCCTAATATATCGGCTATCATTCATTTTGCGGCATATAAGGCTGTTGGCGAATCGGTAGCGAAACCTTTGGAATATTATTTCAACAATCTCAATTCGCTGATGAACATTATAAGCAATATGAAACGGCACAATATCAATAATTTAGTATTCAGTTCGAGTTGTACCGTTTACGGACAGCCTGCTCAATTGCCCGTAACCGAAATTACTGAGCGAAAACCTTCCGAATCTCCATACGGAAACACTAAGGCAATCAGTGAAGATATTATTCGAGATTGCTGCTCGGCAAATCCGCAGTTGAATTGTATTGCCTTGCGTTATTTTAATCCCATCGGAGCGCATCCATCCGCATTAATCGGTGAATTGCCCATTGGAGTTCCTAATAATTTAGTCCCTTTTATTACACAGACAGCAGCAGGAATTAGAAAGGAATTAAGCATTTTTGGAAACGACTACAACACTCCCGACGGAACAGCAATCAGAGATTATATTAATGTAGTGGATTTGGCAAAAGCACATGTCGTTGCAATCGACCGACTTTTAAATAAAAAAGGGAAAAGCAATTATGAATTTTTTAATATAGGAACGGGCGAAGGATATTCTGTACTTCAACTTGTTAAGACATTTATGGAAGTAACGGGAGTAAATCTTTCTTATAAAATTGTCGGAAGACGTGCTGGCGACATCGAAAAAATTTGGGCAGACACAACTTTTGCTAACCAAGAATTAGGATGGAAATCTGAAACTACCCTTGAAGAAACTTTGAAATCTGCTTGGGAGTGGGAGAAAAATATCGCACATTCGGTATCTAATAAGGATGAGCGATAGTTTGTTCTCCATAATTTTCACAAATTGCACAAAAATTTTTTATTTGAAATCAAAATTAAAAAATCTTTAAAAATTATTTTTTGTAATTATCTGAATATAAGCATATTAAAAAATAATTATTTTTTTTCATCATAAAAAAACAAAAAATATTTTAACAAATTTTTATAATTTAACATTCTAATTAAAAAAAAAGTCGTATCTTGCGCGCAATTTTTTTATTTAAAATCTATAGATGAATATTTTTGTAGGCAGTTTACCTTTTAGTATTGAGGAAACTGAATTAAAGGAAATGTTTGAAGAGTATGGTGAAGTTGCTTCGGCTAAGATTATCACCGATAAATTTTCGAACAGGAGCAAAGGGTTTGGATTTATTGACATGCCCAATGATGAAGAAGCTCAAAGAGCCATTGATGGCTTAAATGGTACCGAAATTGGCGGCAGGAAAATTGTTGTCAATAAGTCAGAACCAAGAAGTGAATCCGGAGGCGGTCGCCCTTATAGAGGCGGCGGCGGACGTGGCGGCTACCAACAACGAGGTGGCGGCGGCAGAGACAGGAACAGAAGAGATTATTAGCATTAAAAAGTAGAATAAACTTTTTTAAGTTCCATACAAACCCGGTGTAATGCCGGGTTTTTTTGTTTTGTACTGTTCTGATTTTATCATTTATCTAACGGTGAGAGTTCTTCAAATGAGGACATTTTGATTTCCCCTGAGGTCTGAAATTTTGAAATTCCGATATAAAGTCAATAGCAAATGCTAAGTCGGGAGTTCTGAAATTGTTTGTAAAATTTATCATCTATTAAGGAACATAAGATAGATGCAACGGAAACATTTTCAGCACATTAATTGTGTTTCAATCTCTTGAATTTGTTTTTTTAACGATTTATTAGTTTCAAGGAGATTTGTAATTTGCTTACAAGCGTGCAAAACTGTACCATGCTCTTTTTTCCCAACAATTTCGCCTATGGCTGATAATGAATAATTTGTATAATTTTTGGAAAAATACATTGCAATTTGTCGTGCTTGGACAATCTCTCTTTTTCGAGATTTTGTATATAAATCACCCGGCTCAATTCCATAATATTTGCAAACTGTATCTTTGATTTGGTCAGGAGAAACTTCGGTTTTACTTCTTTTTACAAGTTTATCAATAATTTTTTCTGCTGACTTAATATTAATATCAGTTTTGTTCAGAGTGGATAGAGCCAACAAAGAAACCAACACGCTTTCAAGTTCACGGATATTATTTTTAACGTTAGTAGCAATATACTCAATCACTTCTATTGGCACAATGATGCCATCTTTTTTCATTTTATGTTCGAGTATTTTGATTCTAGTTTTATAATCGGGGATTGTCAATTCGGTGGGGAGTCCCCATTTGAAACGGGATAGCAGTCGTTCTTCCATTCCTTGAAGGTCGGCGGGTGCTTGGTCGCATGTAAAAACCAACTGTTTTTTTGTCTGGTGTAAGTGGTTAAAAATGTGAAAAAAAACGTTTTGTGTTCCTCTTTTTGCAGCAAATTCCTGAATATCATCTATAATGAGGACATCAATCATCTGATAATAATTGAGAAAGTCGTTTCTGGTATTGGATTTATGCGATTCTGTAAATTGAGTTTCAAAAGTGTTTGCTGTAACGTATAACACATTTTTGTGAGGATTAACTCTTTTGGTTTCAGCGCCAATTGCTTGAGAGAGATGAGTTTTTCCTAAACCTGATTTTCCAAATATAAAAAGTGGATTAAAGGCTGTTGTTCCGGGTTTCTGAGAAATCGACAGACCCGCACTGATGGCAAGTTTATTGCATTCGCCTTCAATAAAGTTGTCAAAAGTGTAATCGGGGTGCAATTGAGGATTAATTGTTTTTGAAATATTTTTGTCCTGCTTGTACGAAAAACTTCCTTTTCGGCTTGTTGCCAGGTCAATAGAATAAGGTTTTGGTTTGGCGTTTTTATCCATTACAACGCTATATTCCAAATTTGCATTAGGACTGATAAACTCTTTCAGACATCGGCTAACTAACTCAATGTAACGTTCTTCAATTATTTCGTAGTAATAGAAACTTGGAACCTGAATTGTTAGTACCTCACCTGTAAGTTTCAGGGGTACAATAGGCTCAAACCAAGTTTTAAAATCTGTCGCCGCTAATTTTCCACGCAAAACTTCGAGACATTTCCCCCAAACCGTTTGATGAGACAATTTCATTTTGATATTGTATTGATATTATGATAAATCGTTTTTAAAAATTTTGCGCAAATATATTTCAAAAAAACAACAAAAAAAAATAAAAATTTGATTTTTTTTCATAAATAAAAGTAGAATATTAATTATCAATATATTTTAAATAAACTGCGTATATATGTGTAATTCAAAGAGATATTACTTTGATTTTGGTTTACAAATTCAATACAACCTTTTGTATAAAAGTAGATTGATCTATTTATATAAAAAAATGAAAAAAATTCATTTTAAGATTTTTTAACTAAAATTTTTTTGAAAAAAATTGAAAATTTTTACAAAATTCCTTTAACAAATTTGGCATTCTTTTTTCTTTGATTTATTTATGATATTGGTTATGAGGATGATGAAACTATTGAAATTAAATCAGGAGAAATTCCTATTTTAAGAATAATAAAAGAAAAATAAATTATCTATTATGCAAAACATTATAATACAATGAAATACCTAAAGAAATAGGTAAATGCGGGTAAAATTATCACCATCCATGAGTACCAACAGATAAAGTGATGAAATAAAAAAAATGGAATTATTAAAAAAATTTTGGAAACACAAAAAACCGCTTTATCTTTGCAAAAAATTTATCGGCATCTTTGATAGTTTTCCAACCATTCTGAGTGCCCGTAAATTAAAAAATATATTTAAAACAGCAAATTGGTTTGTCGCTTTGAAACAATTCAAAGAGGAAAGTCCGGACAACGTAGAGTGCCGTGCTTCCTAACGGGAAGATAGTCAAAACTATTTCAGCGTAACAGAAAATAACCGCTCTAAGTTTTACGAAGAGTAAGGGTGAAAAAGTGAGGTAAGAGCTCACAGGTAATATGGGTGACCATAATGCCGTACGCAACACGGGTTGCAAGACCATGTATACTCCGATTCCGATTAATCGGTACAAGGTTACTCGCCTTGGCACTCAATGGTCGGAGAGGGTAGGTCGCAAAAGGTTACAGGCGACTGTAATCTCAGATAAATGACAAACGCTTTTAAATATCTTATTATTTGAAAGTACAGAATCCGGCTTATAGATTTGCTGTTTTTTTTTATTGAAATAATGTTTTGCAAATATGTGACCAAAAAAACAATATTTTCCGAAAATTAGGCATTACAAATACAATGGAAATGGTGCAATATGCAATAAAAAGGGAATTATTCAGATAGATTAGCGATTAGATTAGGTTCATAAGTCCTCATTATTTAAAAAAAATGATTTTTTTTCGAAATAATTTTGTTTTGTGAAAAAAACAAAATATTTTTGCAAAAAATTTAATTGCAAATAAGCAAGCAAGACAAACACATATCTTTGAATTTCAAAATAATGACAAATATTTACATATTAAATATAAAGCAATAAGAAATATTTTTTTACCATTTTTATTATGTACTATTTTTAGTGTGCCGAGACCTACTCCAAATTCAAAAAAGCAAATTAAACTTTGAAAGCGAAATTGGAAAAGGTAGTCGTTTCTGGTTCGAAATTTAATTATAATTTGAAATATCCTTATTTTTCTAAATATTTTTACTTTTAAATCTATGGAAATGAAAAAAGAAAGAGCACTCTTTGTTATTAATCAGAGTGCAATACTTGGTTTAATACAAGTACTTTTTCTAGTCGTTCTCTTATTATCAAACAAACTTTTTACCAAATGGGATAACATATCTTTTTTTATCAGTTTGGCTTTTGTTTATTGGAGTTCAACTAAATACAGAGATAAATTTTGTGACGGTTTTATTCGCTACGGAAAAGCATTCAACTATGGATTGAAATTAATGGTTTTGTCAGGAATTATTATCGGTTTTTTCTATTTTATCCTATTAAAAACAGCCACCGGAATTGCGGAAGAACAAATTCACACTATGCTCGGCGCACTTCAGGAGGTTGGATACCCTAATAATATGATTGAAGAAATCGAATCTTTTATGCTTAAATCATATCCTTTGTTGATGTTTTTTGGCAATATTTTTTCCGCCTTTTTTACAGGTCTTATTGTTTCACTACTGACATCAATTTTTGTCAAACGAATTCAAAATCCTTTTCAGGAAGCAATGAAAGATGTCGAATGAAATTTAAAACTGATATATCTATTATCGTTCCGCTTTACAACGAGGAGGAGTCGCTTCCGGAACTCGCGGAGTGGATTAATAACGTTGCACAAAAAGAAAATCTCAAAACAGAAATTATTTTTGTTGACGACGGCAGCGTAGATGATTCTTGGAACGTAATTAAACAATTATCTGAAAAATTTCCAAATATAAAAGGAATTCGTTTTAGACGAAACTACGGTAAATCAGCGGCTTTGCAAACAGGTTTCCAAGAAGTCGAAGGTGAGGTTGTCATTACAATGGATGCCGACTTACAGGACAGCCCCGATGAAATCCCCGATTTATTTAAAATGATTTCCAAAGAAGGTTTTGATATGGTTAGCGGTTGGAAAAAGAGACGCCACGACCCTCTTAATAAAACATTCCCAAGTAAATTTTGGAATGCCCTCGCACGCTGGGTTACAGGTATTAAACTTAACGATTTTAATTGCGGACTAAAAGCATACAGCCACGAAGTAGTGAAAAATATCGAAGTTTACGGCGAAATGCACCGATATATTCCCGTTATTGTAAAACGTGCCGGTTTTTCTAAAATTGGAGAAAAAATTGTGTGTCACCAAGAACGGAAGTACGGAACTACTAAATTCGGTTTCGAACGATTTTTGAAAGGCTTTTTGGACATGCTCTCAGTGATGTTTATTTCTAAATTTGGAAACAGACCCATGCACCTATTCGGTGGAATAGGTAGTTTTATGTTTCTCATCGGTTTTGCTGCCGCAATATACCTCGGAATTCGAAAACTTTGTTTTGTCTTTAACAACATCAATGCCCCCCTCATCACAAATAGTCCATATTTTTATTTAAGCTTGACATGCATGATTTTGGGTACGCAACTTTTCCTCACAGGTTTTGTTTCTGAACTAATTACTCGTACCAAAAGCGACAGAAATAAATATCTTATTAAAGAGAGAATGAGAGTATTGAGCAGTGAGAAGTGTGTAATGAGTAACGAGTAGTGAGTAATGAGTAGTGAGTAGTGAGTAATGAGTATTGAGTATTGAGTAATGAGTATTGAGTATTGAGTAATGAGTATTGAGTAATGAGTAGTGAGTAATGAGTAGTGAGTAGTGAGTAGTGAGTAATGAGTAGTGAGTAATGAGTAGTGAGTAATGAGTTATGGGTAATTAGGGGCAATCAAGAAATAATTATTGCAAATTTTTTTATGAAGAAACCCTTATTTTACAAAAGTACCCTTAGTAGAAATGAACAACCCTAACAACACTTCCCTTATTTTAAAGTTGAATAAGGGAATAAGGGAAGACAGATATCCTAAATATATTATGTTATTAAGGGTACCTTCAAAAAATAGGGCTTTTTATCATGTTTATTTATTACTCACATCTCACTACTCACTACTCACATCTCACTACTCACATCTCACATCTCACTACCCACTACTAACTACTCATTACTTTCTCCACCCAACCCTATAAGCAAGCCCAAATTCCATAAATTCTGAAGAAAAAAAGTTTAATTTTATGCTGTAATGGAAAGATAAATTTCCTAGAACTTTTTGACGAAATCCGATACGTGCATAAAGTGGCTGTCTCGGTTCTGTTTTATGGTAAATATATGCACCAATTGCAACGAATGGTGATGTGCTTCCTAAGTGTGATTCCATAATTCCGAATAATCCCAAATAAATATTGTCAGAAGTAGAATATTTTTGGTGAATATCAATATCATTCACTTCGCCAAAAACATAAGGCGCACCGCCAATATGAATTAAATCAACACCCATTCCGTAAGCTTTCGTTTTGTTAGTGTACCATAAATGCGCAACAGACAGGCTTCCCGACAAACTTTTTTGAATATTTATTATCAAAGCCTGATTAGCGCCCATACCAAAAGAAAATAATAATTCTCGTAAAGAAGAAGGAGTTTTGCCTGTAAATTGATATTCAAGACGTTGGATAGGAGTTAAATTATATTTTGCAGAAAATCCTGCATTCAGAATCGAAACGCCATTGTTTGGTTTGCTAAAAGAACCGTTGCTAATGTGATGAAACATAAAATTTCCTGATAGTGAAACTCTATAAGTAACATTATAATTGAGAACAAAGCCAATACCCGAATAAGCGTTTATGTGTGTACTGAAGGAATTGTCAAAAAGATTTTGTTCGGGGTCAAATAGTTTGGTAACGTACGCTGGACCGAATGAAATATTATATTTAGCATTGAAATTTCCGACTTCAAAAATATGATAATTAGCAAAAATTTTGAGTGCAATTCCTTCGCCAAAAATTTGTTTATTTCCGAATGTCCCGAACCATAGTCCAGTGCCTATTTCTAAGCGGTTGAAGTCGCTCTCCCACACATTTGGTTGGAATCTGCGCCGAATCAGGTTTATTTCACAGCCCCGTGAGAAATCGTTTATCAGATAAATTTTGTCGGGCTGGTCATATAATACCGCTCCTTGATGATAACCTGCTGATATTGAATATATTGTGCCATTATTTTGAGGTGATGACGAATAGATTTGAGGTACGGACAACAAGAAAAAAACTATTAATAGTATAGTAACACCATAAAAGTGGGGAGTCTCTGTTTTCATAATTATCAACATCATTATTGCTCTTTATTCAACTTGAAATATTTTTCCCGTTGAGTTCATCAAATTATTTTCAATATTTTGAAAAATCACTGTTGGGTTACCTTTATAATAAATATTTCCGGAAGAATAGATATCGGCATCAAGTTGTTCTGAAACAGAAATATAACAATCTATGTAGGATTTATTAACTACTTTGCAATTAATGGTTTTAAGGTCAAAAGCATGTAATTTTGATCCTCCTTCAATTTGAAAAAACGCTGTCTTTACGGCACCTGAGAATGTTTGATAGCATTTATTCTGACTTCCGTAAGCGCAATATCTTAAATTATTCCCTTTAAGAATAAGATTTCCCGTTGTGTAAGCACCTTTGCCGTTAATCACAATATGTAAATTGTCGAAAAAAAGAGTATCGTTACTTTGCAATTTGCTTGGCGAATTAATAGTAATACGCTCTATTTTACGGGTATAAATATACAAATCTGCGATTTTTTCTTCTTGTAAACGGTTACGATTTTTATGGTCGACAACAATTTTGTCATCTGAAATTTTAAATTCGTAATCTTCTACAATAAAATCCATTCCAATTAATTTTATTTTGCTTTCGTTACTAATAACGGGTATTAGCCGCACAGGAGCCCATATTTCAATATGCGGTGCGCTATCCCAATCGTGTTCTATCGTAATAATATCGCCAGTACGTTTTAAATCAGCAATATAACTGCACGAAAAGAACAGAGGAACAAATAAGAAATATAATATTTTTTTCATTTTCTTTTATTTAGTTACTAATTACTGCTACTAAGGTTGTTTTTAGAAAAAATAAAGTGAAAATAAGGTATTTCACAAACTCATAACTTGGTACTAACTACTATCTACTCATTACTCATTACTCCTTACTCACTACCACTACTCACTACCCACTCCTCATTACTCACTACTAACATCTCACTACTCATTACTCACTACTCATTACTCACTACCCACTACTCATTACTCACTACCCACTACTCATTACCCACTACTCACTACTCATTACTCATTACTCACTACCCACTACTCATTACTAACTACTCACTACTCATTACTCACAACTCACCACTAATTATAACTCAGCAATCTTTCTTTTGCGGCAACGTGAATTCCATCATTTTGGTCTTCGTAACCTTCTAAAAGAGAGTCTAAATATTGTTTTGCTTGAAAAAATTCTCCTCGTGCTGCGTAAATATCTGCTAACAAAATAAAACTATTTGCCATCCAATATTGGTGTGGAGTTCCTTTTGTCATAAAGTCAAAAATCTCTTTTTCAGCCTCATTAGATTTTCCTTGTTTAAATAAAATGTTTGCGACTAAATATTTTGCTTCTGCGCCTTCTTTGCCGGCAGTATTGAGTGATAAAATTTTAAATTCCTCTAATGCTTGGTTTTCTCTGTTAAGTAGCATTAAAGATTTCGCTTTCAGGTATCGTGCTTCTCGAACTATTTCGGGGGACATTTTTGGGTTTTCGATAACGCTATTACCGGCTTCTACAACCGATGCAGGATTGTTCAAGTGTGATAATGCGCGCATTTGTCCAATCAGTGCTTCTTGTCGGTTCTCTTCTAATTCGGCTTCCGATTCAAGTCGTTTAAAATAATCTGCGGCAATATTATAATTTTCTTTACGGTAATGAATTTCACCTGCTCGCTTAATTGCATCTTCCGAAAACATTGACTTTCCACGACCAGAAACAAACTCAAAAGCAGTTAAAGCCTCATCAAAATCACTCCTTCTATAAAGACAATCGGCTTTATAATAATTTGCATTTAAAATAAACCGTCCTTGCGAATAATTTCGTATATAATTATCAAATTGAGTTACAGCAAGTTCGCAATTATCTGCCATATAAAGTCTCATTGCAGAGATATAAGTAATAGAATCTCGTTCCATTTCGTCAATACGGGCGAAACCACCAATTTGATTAGTATATCTGATATATCCGTCAGGGTCGTTTTTATCCAAAAATATATTTCTGATACCAAGAAGTGCAGTTTCGGCTTCGGGAGTTGCAGGGTACTCATTTACAACACGTTTGTAAAAAATTAGCGATTGGTCTAAATCTTCTGTGTTATAATAAATTAATCCGAGTTGTAACATTGCATTTTTGCTTAGTCGGCTTTGCGGAAACCGTTCTTTTACAGTTTTGAAGTTACGAATGGCTTCGTCAAATTTATTTGTTGCCATATATGAAAGACCCATTTCATAATAAGCGTCTGCAACATATTTCGATTTCGAGTATCTACTTATCATTGTTTCCATTTGACGAATTTTTTCAGGATGATTCCCCATAATACCCAGAGTGAATGCTTTCTGAAAAAGTGCATAGTCTGGCGAGCCACTTGCCACTTGTGCGCCGAGTTCATAATAATTTACCGCATTGTTAAAATCACGCCGCATAAAATATGTATCACCAATTCGGTTATAAGCGTCACCCGTCATTGCATTCTCTTTTTTATCCATTATTTTGATAAATAACTTAAACCACGTTGCCGAAGTTTCGTAATTTTTGAGGCTAAAATATGTGTATCCTAAGTTATAGTGCGCCGTTGGATACTGTTCCAAACTTTGCGCTTTTTGAGATTTTACAAATTCAGAATAGTCGGCAGATGCTTTTTCATATTGTCCTAAACGATAATTGGCTTCACCGCGCCAATAGTGCGCTTTCGCTTTTATCTCAGCATCATAACTGCCATAATTCAAACTATAATCAAACATATTTATGGCTTCGCTAAATTGAAGATTTGTAAATAATTCTGACCCACGAAAATATGAAACACGTTGCATTGCCTTATAAATGTCATCGTTTTTATTCTTAATTTTTTCCATTGCTTCCAATGCTTGACGATAATTTTTTGTAGTCAGAAACGCTTGACCAAGATATTCATAAGCGGCATCAATATGCACACTATTAGGGTATTCGTCAATAAATTGCAAAAAAGAATTAATTATTTCATTGAAAGGCGAAAAAGATAATTCATAATTTAGTTTAATATAATTAAACATTGCCTCTTCACGAAGCGAATTATCAAAATTATATTTAGTAGCAGCTTCAAAAGCAACACGTGAACGGCGTTTGTCGTTAATTTTCAGGTAACAATCGCCGAGATGATAATAGGCATTTTGAGACATAATATCGTCATTTGTAGTAACTTGTGACAAATTGTCGGCAGCATTTTCATAATTGTTGGTAAAATAATAAGACATTCCCAAATTGAAAAAATCTTCACGTGTAGGATTTTTCGATTCTTTGACTGTTATTTCTAAAAAAGGAATTGCTTCAGTATATTCTGCTTTTGCATAATGAGAACTTCCAACAACTCTTGCCAATTCAGCACGAAATTCCACAGGTACATTTTTCATCAAAGGAGTTCCATATTCTATTGCTTTGTCGTAATTGCCCTGCATATAATAAATCTGCGCTATATAATAAGGAACAATCTCGTTATATCCTTTTTCGTGCAATAATGATTCAAAAACAGGCAACGCCTCATCAAGTTTGCCGTTCTCATAAATAATATGAGCATAAAAATAATTCGCTGATGATTGCCACTGCGACTTTTCGTTGCGCGCTTTCGCAAGATATTTCATTGCGTCATCACTTTGACCTTCCATAAATTGAGCATAACCCGCTTTGAAATAAAAACGCATACGTTCCTCATTATCAAGGTCTTGGTCAACAACTTTATCGTACCATTTAATGGCATTTCGAAATTTTTCATCGTCATGAGAAAGTTCGCCTAACCTTAGGAATGCTCGTGAAATATTATTGCTCTGCGGAAATTCAGCAGTAAATTTTTCGAGCAAAAAAGCAGCATCATCATTTTGTAGATTGTAAGCCGATAATGCCGCAAAAAAATGAGCATCCGATTTTAATATTGTCTGCTGGTCTGAATAATTTGCGGCACACTCCTCAAAAAGAATTCGTGCCATTCCAAAACGTCCGTTCTCAAAATGAGACATTGCCTCGTCAAACCGATTATCAGGTTGCCTGATTTCTAACGATTGTTGAGCCAAAAGAAACGTATTTACTAATAATAACAAAAATAATGTTATAAAAATTAATCGTTTTAACATAAAAAAAGATTTTTATAATTTTTTAATAAAACGTAATAACAAAAAAAAAATTTTTCTATTTCAAAAAAAAGATATATTTTTGCAAACGAATTCTAATAATTAATATTAAATAAATGTCATTTTTATCAGCAAATAACGTTGTAAAAAAATTTGCTAATCATTTAGCATTGAACGATGTAAGTATAAGTGTTCCTGCAAAATCAATTTTTGGATTGCTGGGACCGAACGGAGCGGGTAAAACAACTCTTATCAGAATCATTAATCAAATTACGGGTCCCGATTCTGGTGAGATATTATTTGACGGAAAACCTCTCCAAAGTACTGATACAGCACGAATCGGGTATCTGCCCGAAGAACGAGGTCTCTACAAAAAAATGAAAGTAGGAGAACAATCTTTGTATTTAGCGCAACTCAAAGGTTTGAACCACAAAGAAGCCCTCAAAAAACTTAAATATTGGTTCGAAAAATTTGAAATTCAGGCTTGGTGGGACAAAAAAGTAGAAGAACTCTCAAAAGGTATGCAGCAAAAAATTCAGTTCGTAACAACTATCCTGCATAACCCGCCGTTACTCATTTTTGACGAACCATTCAGTGGTTTTGACCCTATTAATGCAAACCTGCTTAAACAAGAAATTTTAGAGCTTAGAAAAAACGGCGCAACGGTTATTTTTTCAACTCATAACATGTCGTCAGTAGAAGAATTATGCGACGACATCGCATTGATTAATAACGGAAAAGCAATTTTAAACGGAAAAGTGAACGAAATTAGACAAAGTTATCGTCAAAACCTTGTCAGATTAGATTTTTACGGCGATACAGATCATTTACGCAGAGAATTATCATCTGACCATCAAATCATTGAACTCGAACCGCTTAAAGAGTACAGTACAGCACTTATCAAACTCGCTCCCGATACAACTGTAAATCAACTTTTAACACACGTTATGAGTTTTTGCAGGATACACGGTTGTCACGAAATTCTTCCAAGTATGGATGATGTTTTTATTCAAGTTGTTAAACAAAATAAAGAGGAGAACTAAAAAATGAGCAAAACAAAATTGATTATAAAAAGGGAATATCTTTCAAGAGTTAAGAAAAAAAGTTTTATAATAATGACTTTTTTAACTCCACTATTATTGACAGGATTAATGATAATTCCTACGTGGATTATGACAATGAAAGATAAAAACGAAAAAACATTGGCAGTGGTAGATTATACAGGACTTTACGAGGATATTATTAAAGATTCTGAAACATTGAAATTCGATTTTATTCCTCAAAATGAGGAAGCAGCATTGCGTTCAAACTTCAAAAAATCAGATTATTATGCTTTTCTAATAATCAGTGAAGATTTAATTGAAAATCCAAATGCTATCCAAATGTTTTCTGATGCGGCAATAACAATGGACATCAAAGAATATGTTTCACGTAGCCTGAAAGAATATTTGAAAGAAGAAAAATTAAAATCGTTCGACATTGAGGGCTTTGATGAGGCTTTAGCTGAAATTAACAAAATCACCGTAAATATTTCAACTCTGAAATTAAGCGAGGATGGTACTGTAAAACAGAGTTCTACCGAAGCCGCAATGTTGATAAGCATATTTTTTGCAATGTTTTCCTATTTCTTTATTTTTATGTACGGATCGCAAGTATTTACGGGAGTTATGCAAGAAAAATCAAACCGAATTGTAGAAGTGTTGATTTCTTCGGTTAAACCATTGGAATTGATGATGGGAAAAATTATAGGAATAGCAATGGTAGCGGTTACGCAGTTTTTTATGTGGATCGTGATAACTTTGATTTTTGTTTCTATTGCAATGAATTTTTTAGCACCAAAAATGGATGCCGAAATAATTGCACAAATGGTACAAACTGATACTACAAGAATGCCAAATATTAACACGATGCCAAATGTTGATGAAGCAATGAATGATGCTGGTTTTCAAATGGATAACTTGATAGAGATAGTAAAAAGTTTCAATCCTGTTAAAACGATGTTACTTTTTCTTTTCTATTTTATCTGCGGTTATCTAATATATGCGGCATTGTTTGCGGCTGTAGGCTCGGCTGTCGATAATGAAACGGATTCACAACAGTTTATGATGCCCATTACAATACCTGTAATAATAGCAATGTTTATAGCCATTTCAGCCTTCAGAAATCCTGCGAGCAGTGTGGTATTTTGGGGTTCCTTAATACCTTTCACTTCACCAATAGTTATGATGGCACGAATTTCGTTTGGCGTACCTAATTGGGAAATCTTTCTCTCAATGGCGCTATTGATTATAGGTATTTTGTTCACAATTTGGTTTGCCGCCCGAATTTATAAAACAGGTATCCTAATGTACGGTAAAAAGGTAGATTTCAAAGAGATATGGAAATGGTTTATGTATGCGGGGAAATAGTTTCTGCTTGGTAGGGAAAAAAATGAGATAATCTTGCTCAATATCTATAATAATGGATTGTGCGGATAATTAGGTTTCGTTCAATAGGTTTTTATTGTTTGTGCAAACGCACACAAGGAAAAGAATAAATTAATAGAATTATGAGTTTTGCAGGACATGTTTTCGATATGATACGACGGAATAAACAAAACCGTGAAATGCTGAAATATCGTAGAAATCGAATGAAAGAAAATAGACTTAAAGCGCTTACAAGGAAAACATTATCTCTTAATACAAATATTTCTTCAGAGGTGTTAGATAGAATAATCAAAAATAAGAAAGAAAGGGATTTAAGCGAAGAACGTCACTTTTTATTTGCAAAAATTTTATATTTAGGTATTGTTGTAATAGTTTTATTATTGGTTTTGGGAATTAGGTATATAATTCTAACAAAATAATTTCCGTAAAATGGGAAACTTTAAAATGATTCAAAATTTAACCTCACAGAATTCCAAGAACACCAAAGTTAAAATCTTCATTCTTGGCAAATCAGTATTTTCCCCGTCATTTCGGGTGGTTGCACAATTCCCATAAGGGCAAGAATTGATGGAGCAACGTCTGCGAGTATTCCGTCTAAAACTTTTCCTTTTTGTTCTGTTACCCAAACAAAAGGTACAGGATTAAGAGAATGGGCAGTATTTGGCGAGCCGTCTGGATTTATTGCATTGTCAGCATTTCCGTGGTCAGCAATGATTAACGTTTCGTATCCTTTATTTTTTGCGGCTTCAACAACTTCTTTAAGACACGAATCAACTGCTTTAACAGCTTTCATTATTGCTTCGTAAACTCCTGTATGTCCTACCATATCACCGTTGGCAAAATTTAGGCAAATAAAATCGTACTTTTCTTTGTTTATTTCTGCCACAATGGCATCTTTAACCTCATAAGCGCTCATCTCTGGTTTTAGGTCATAAGTGGCAACTTTTGGAGAATTTATTAATAATCTATCCTCACCTTCATAAACCTCTTCACGTCCACCCGAAAAGAAGAACGTTACGTGTGCATATTTTTCTGTTTCGGCAATTCGTAATTGTTTCAGTCCGTTTGCCGAAATAATCTCTCCAAGTGTATTTTCGACATTCTCTTTATCAAATAAAATGTTAAGATTCTTAAAAGAAGCATGGTAAGGTGTCATCGTGCAATAATAGAGAGGTATTGTTTTCATATCAAATTCGGGCATATCATTCTGTGTGAGAACGATGGTCAATTCGCGTGCGCGGTCGTTTCGAAAATTAAAGAAAATGACTACATCCCCTTCACTGATTTTTCCAATGGGATTTCCCTCAGCGTCCACGTGGACAATAGGTTTAATGAATTCGTCCGTAATATTTTCGTTGTAGGATTCTTCCATTGCGGAAAGCAAATCGGTTGTAGGTTTTCCTTTTCCGTTCACTAATAAATCGTATGCTTCTTTAATACGTACCCAGCGTTTATCACGGTCCATTGCATAATAACGTCCAACAATAGATGCAACTTTTGCATTATTGTTTTTGGTATGTTCCAAAAGTTCTTTCATAAAATCTTTTCCACTTTTGGGGTCTGTGTCTCTACCGTCAGTAAAGGCATGGATAAACACTTTTTTTATGCCCGCTTCAGAAGCGATGTCAGTTAATTTATAAAGATGCTCCTGACTGCTATGAACACCGCCTTTTGAGACAAGTCCCAAAAAATGCACTTGTTTATTGTTTTCGCGAGCATAATTAAAGGCTTTTATCAATTCAGAATTTTTAGAAATTGAATTGTCTCGAATTGCAATATTAATTTTCACTAAATCCTGATATACAATTCGTCCTGCACCAATATTGAGGTGTCCAACTTCGGAATTTCCCATTTGTCCATCGGGCAAGCCAACATATTCGCCACAGGCATAAAGTTGGGAGGTTGGATATTCTTTTATAAGAGTATCCCAAAAAGGAGTTTCGCCTCGAAATATAGCATCCGACCGACTTTTGTCGCCAATGCCCCATCCATCCAGAATGATTAAAATTGCTTTTTTCTTCATAATTATTGAATATTATGTTTATATCACTACTATTTTCATACGTTGCTACTCTTAAATATTTTACAAAAATAGATAATTTTTTTGGAACTTTATGTAATAAAACAATTTTTTTTTTATTTTGGAAAATGACCTATTACGAAAAGTGTGAAAAGTTAGGAATTAATAGTATTGAACAACAAACGCTTTCAAAAAATAACATTGTGCAAAAACCCTTATTTTCAAAAGCACCCTTAATAGAATATTAGATAGTTACATAATTTTAATCCAAAAAATTTCAAAAATTTTTTTATATTTTTTTTTATTTCATAAAAAACTACTACTTTTACAAAAAATTTAATCAAATTTTATCGTCAATAGCATGGAAGAACATAAGATTTATTCAAAGAAAATCATACTGCGTATGTATCTGATATTTGGGGGGTTACTTGCGACAACAATCCTTTTTTTCGCGCTTGTTTCCATCGGAGTTTTTGGATTTATGCCGACTTTTGAGGAGTTGGAAAATCCCAAAAGTTTTTTAGCAACTGAAATTATTTCCGCTGATAATGTAGTACTTGGCACTTTTTATTTAGAAAACAGGAGCACGGTTGAGATTGGTGAAATCTCTCCGTATGTAATTAACGCACTGATATCAACGGAAGATATTCGTTTTCATGACCATTCAGGCATTGATGCTCGCGGGCTTGGTCGCGTTGCGTTTCGTACAATAATGATGCGAGACCAAAGTGCCGGGGGGGGCAGTACTATCACCCAGCAGTTAGCTAAACTTCTTTTTCACAAGCCCGCTAATAGCAAATTTCAGCGCGTTATGCAAAAACTTAAAGAATGGATTATTTCGGTCAAACTTGAAAGAAGTTATACCAAAAATGAGATAATGATGATGTATCTTAATAAAGTTCCTTTTCTTTATGATGCCTACGGAATTAAGTCGGCTTCCAAAACTTTTTTCAACGTAGACCCAGATTCTTTGAAAATTGAAGAAGCCGCAGTATTAGTCGGCATGTTGAAAAATCCTGCCTTGTATAATCCTGTCCGAAATCCTGAAGGAACAGAAAGGAGAAGAAATGTTGTTTTATCACAAATGCTTAAAGCACACCATATTACGCAACAAGAGTATGATTCATTACGTCAAATTCCTTTAGAACTTACGTTTCAACGATTAGACCATAATCAAGGTCTTGCGCCATATTTCAGGGAATATATCAGGCTGCTTTTGACCGCTTCTTACCCCGATAGGTCAAATTATCAAGCTTCGTGGAACCAGCAAAAATTTATCGAAGATAGTACAGAATGGTATGCAAATCCACTATACGGTTGGATAAACAAAAATTTAAAATCAGATGGAACAAAATATGATATTTATCGAGATGGCTTAAAAATTTATGTAACAATAGATTCTCGTATGCAGCAATATGCAGAAACAGCGGTTACAAGTCATATTGGCGGACATCTGCAGCCGCAATTTTCCGCCGAAAAAAAGGGACGTGAAAGAGCTCCATTCTCGCGAAATATAACGCAAGAGCAATATGATAATATAATTAATCGTTCCATTCAACAAACAGAACGCTATCGACTTATGAAAAATGCAAATATTTCCAACGATTCTATTATGAAAGCATTTCATATACCCATTGAGATGAAGGTTTTTTCTTATCGTGGTGATATTGATACAATTATGAGCCCTTGGGATTCGATTCATTATTATAAATCACACTTGAGGGCAGGACTTTTTTCTATGGATCCCAAAACGGGACACGTAAAAGCCTACGTTGGAGGACCTAATTTTCAACATTTTAAGTATGATATGGCAACACAAGGCAAACGACAAGTAGGTTCTACAATAAAACCGTTTGTTTATACATTCGCTTTAGAGGCGGGTTGCACTCCATGTGATTTGGTTTTAAATATTCCTCAAACTATTCCTCTTCCTACGGGTCGTGTTTGGATACCCCGTAATGACAGCAAAACCCGGGACGGCGAAATGGTTTCATTAAAATGGGGTTTAGCACAATCTAACAATAATATTACTGCATGGATAATAAAAAAATATGAACCCGCGCCAGTTGCGGATATGATAAAAAAATTAGGCATTAAAAGTCAGATTGACCCCGTTCCTGCACTTTGTCTCGGAACGCCCGATATTGGTCTGTCAGAGATAGTGGCTGCATATTGTATTTATGCAAATAAGGGTGTTCACGTTGAGCCATTGTTTGTTACAAGAATAGAAGACCGTTTTGGTAATGTTATTGCTACCTTTAATCCGCGACAAAAACAGGCTATCAAAGAAGAAATTGCATATATGATGTTAAATCTTTTGGAAGGTGTTGTTAAAACGGGAACAGCAGTTAGACTTCGATACGCTTATAATCTTTTAGGTGAAATAGGCGGCAAAACAGGAACTACACAAAATAATTCTGATGGATGGTTTATCGGCGTTACACCTAATTTGGTAACAGGAATCTGGGTCGGAGGCGAAGATAGAGATATTCATTTTGATAGGATTACCTTGGGACAAGGTGCCACAATGGCGCTACCCGTTTGGGCTCTTTACATGGTTGACGTTTATAAAGATAACAAAGTTCCTATTACTCAAAATGATAGGTTTGAGGTTCCCGCTAAATTTAAATACGATTTTTCTTGCACCGATGAGTACGTTCCACGTACAGCAGAAGAGGTAGAAGTAGAATTTTATTACGAAGGTGAATGGTAGAGTAGGGGAGAATTGTCAAGAATGATAAATAAAATTATTAAAGAGTTAAAAGAGGCACTTCAAAATCCTTTGCCCGGCGTTGTTGCTCAAATGAAAATGGCACCTAAATTCAGAGGTGAAAATTTTCTTTATACCGATGAAAATCCAATTTCTTGCTCAGTATTAATTCTTTTGTATTCTACCCCAAATGGTATCAGCATTCCATTTATACAACGACCTGAATATGAAGGTTTTCATAGTGGTCAAATAAGTTTTCCCGGAGGAAAATTAGAAAAAAATGATACAACTCTTTGGGATACAGCTTTGCGCGAAACTCACGAAGAACTTGGTATTGATACAAACAAAATTGAATTGATGGGCACTCTTACTCCGATTTTTATTCCCGTTAGTAATTATATCGTTACGCCTCACGTTGGTTTTTTGGATAAAGAGCCACTTTTTAACCCAAATCCAACCGAAGTATCAGAAATGATTGTGGTTCCAATGAACCATTTTTTTTCTACCTCAAACATAAAACATTTCAAAAAAATTGAAAACAATAAAAAATATGATTATCCTTATTATTATGTTGAAGGAAAATCTATTTGGGGAGCTACGGCGATGATTTTAAGCGAATTTGTGGAAGTGTGCAAAACCAAATGAAAATCAGGAATATTAGCATTATTCCGCAATTATTAATTATACCATCTGAAATTATTGATATTCTCGTGTATTCAACTTCTAAAAAAATCTTTTCCCCTTTATAATAAAAAATTTTTTTATTTAACGGATTTTGTTGTGCACTAAGTAATAAACTAACAGACACAAACACTATCAAAATAATTATTTTCTTTCATAATTAATCATTTTTCATTTTATTATTGTTATTCGGCAAAAAAAAATTTTTACAAAAATAATAAAATTTATACTTTTGCGTTATAACAAAATAATTTTAAAATATTATTAGATAATGAAACGAATATCAAAACTTTCGATTCTTTTATTGCTGTGCATTGCAGCGTCATGCTCGAGTGATAAATACAAAACACTTTCACGTGTTGATAGCAATGGTTACAAATATGAAGAAGTAACCAACGACCCTCATAAAGCGAGGGTTTATACGTTAGAAAATGGACTTACTGTCTATCTAACAAGGAATTTAGAAGAGCCTCGAATTGCTACTTTGATTGGCATAAAAGCAGGCTCCGCTGATGAAGAGCCAGAATTTACAGGGCTTGCGCACTATTTGGAACACATGATGTTCAAAGGTTCAAGTAAAATTGGAACTGTAAACTGGGACGAAGAAAAACTATTATTGGAAAAAATTTCTGACCTGTATGACGACCACAGAAATACAGACGACCCCGACAAGAAAAAAGAGATTTATTCCGAGATTGACAAACTTTCACAAATTGCTGCTACCTACGTGGCAACTAATGAATTTGACAAAATTTTTACCGCATTAGGCGCATCGAGAGTCAATGCGGGTACTCATTATGACCGCACAATCTATATGAGTGAAATTCCTAAAAACGAACTTGAAAGATGGGCAATGGCTGAAAGTGAACGCTTTGGAGATATAGTCCTTCGACTGTTTCATACTGAATTAGAGACGATTTACGAAGAATTTAATATGTATCAGGATATGGACGATGAGCGTGCTAATGACGCATTAATGTCTGCTTTATTTCCAAATCACCCGTATGGTCGTAATATTATCGGATACCCCGAACACCTGAAAAATCCATCAATGAAAAAAATTTATGACTTCTTGCATTCATATTACGTGCCCTCAAATATGGCAATAGTTTTGTCGGGAGATTTAGAATTTGAAGAGACTATTAAATTGATTGACAAATATTTCGGAAATAAAGAAGCAGCAACAGTAACCAAAATAGAACACCCGAGAGAAGAACTTATCACTTCACCTATTGAAAGAGAAGTTTTCGGACCCGAAACAGAAAATCTTCTGATGGCATTCAGATTTGATGGCGGCGCAAATAGTCATGATGAAATGATGACCACCCTAATAAGTTCAATTTTAACAAATTATCAGGCAGGGTTGATTGACCTGAATCTTGTTCAAGCACAAAAAGTATTAGATGCCGAATCTTATGCAATGTCTTTAAAAGATTATACAATACACGAAATTGATGGTACTCCCCGAGATGGACAAACCCTCGAAGAAGTGCGAGACCTGATACTCAATGAAATTGAAAATATTAAAAACGGAAATTTTGACGACTGGTTAATTGAAGCAGTTGTAAATGATTTCAAAATAAGTTTTATGCGCAGGCTCGAAAATAATTTCGGCACTGCATTTTCTTTATTGTCTCAATTTATTGATGAAAAATCTTTATCAGAAGCACTTGCAGACTTAGATAAAATGCAGAAAATTACCAAAAAAGAGATTCAGGAGTTTGCCCAAAATAATTATAAAGATAATTATGTAATTGTTTACAAACGAACTGGTGAAAGCAAGGATTTAATTGTTGTCGATAAGCCCGAAATTACCTCCGTTCCCGTTAATAGAGAGTTACAATCAGAATTTACTACACAGTTGCTTGCAATGGAAGTAGAAGATATTCAGCCTGTTTTTGTTGATTTTGATAAAAGTATTGCCAAAAAAGAGATTAAAAAAGGGCTTTCACTTTATCACGTTACAAACCATAGAAACGAACTTTTTTCTATCAGTTATGTTGTTGATATGGGAAAAAGTCACAATAAAATGCTACCTCTTGCCATTGATTATTTGCCACTTATAGGAACAACCGAACATTCTCCCGAAGATTTACAAAAACTTTTTTTCCAATATGGATTATCATTTTCGGTAAGTTCGGGACAAGATAGATGTTTTGTTACAATTAGTGGACTTAAGGGCAAATTTGAAAAAGCAATGGAACTTTTAGAACATGTCCTGCAAAATGCAAAACCCGACCAAGAAATTTATGACGAATATGTAAACAGCATCGAAAAAAGTCGCGCAGATGACAAAATACAGCAAAATGCGATATTCTCGGCAATGATTGACTATGGTAGATACGGACAAAAATCACCTTTGAAACATATTTTGACATCTGACGAATTAAGAGTTATTAATCCAAAAGAATTAACCGACCTAATTGCTCAAATTACTTCATATCAGCATATTGTTAATTACTTCGGACCCACCGACATCAACAGCGTTGCCGCAAGTTTGAACAAATATCACAACGTTCCTGACGAATTATTGGAAATACCCGAAAAAACAAATTTCGAAATAATTTCATACGACAAACCGACAGTTTTTTTGATTGATTATGAAATTAGTCAGGCAACTATTTTTATGCTTGCAAAAGACCAAATATTTGATAAATCGCTTATGTCTTACTCTTCTGTTTTCAACAGCTACTTTGGCGGAGGTCTCTCATCGGTTATTTATCAGGAAATTAGAGAATCAAGAGCTTTGGCTTACGCGGCTTCTGCTAACTATGTAAATGCTAATGAAACAGGAAAAAGTAATTCACTTTACGCATATTTGGGTACACAGTCCGACAAACTCGAAATTGCTGTATCCGCACTTTTAGAACTGATGAACAATATGCCTCGTGCAGAAGCACAATTCAATATGGCACTTGACGGAATCATCAAAAATACTGATACAGAACGAATTACAGGTAGAAACCTATTCAGAACATACCTCACCAATAAAGATAGAGGAATTGATTATGACATTAGGAAAGATATTTATTCAGCCGTAAAATCAATGACAATTGATGATTTTGAAACATTTTTTAACAATAATATCGCTAATAAAAGTTACGGATATATGGTGATGGGTAACATTAAGGCTTTGGACCAAAAAGTATTATCCAAATTAGGCGAGGTTAATGTTTTAACTTTAGAAGAGATTTTTGGGTATTAGATTTCAAAATAATGACAATTAACGAAATCCAAAACGAAATAATTGAGGAATTTAAAGATTTCCACGATTGGATGGACAAATATTCTTTGTTGATTGAATATGGAAATAACCTCAATAATTATGATGAAAATCAACGTATTGACCAAAACCTTATAGAAGGTTGCCAATCAAGAGTATGGATTTATGCTTGGTTGGAAGATGGCAAAATATGTTATATGGCTGATAGCGATGCAATTATTGTAAAAGGAATAATTGCATTGCTACTCAAAGTATTTAACAATCGCACTCCCGACGAAATCTTAGAAACAGACCTCTTTTTTATTGATAAAATAGGATTAAAAGAACACCTTTCACCAACTCGGTCAAACGGAATGGTATCAATGATTAAACAACTGAAAATGTATGCGTTAGCCTTTAAACATAAAAGTGAGAATTAATACAAAAATAGTATGAAATTATTGCATACATCTGATTGGCATTTGGGTAGAACTTTATATCACAAAAAAGAGAGGTACGATGAACACACTGCATTTTTTAATTGGTTATTAGAAACGATTAAAGAAAATTCGGTTGAGTTGTTGATTGTTGCGGGTGATATTTTTGATAATGCCTCGCCAAATAGTACTTCTCAAAAGATGTATTACGATTTCTTGCTTAATGTACGTAAATCTGGTTGTCAAAATGTGGTTGTGGTGGGTGGTAATCACGATTCGCCATCCTTTTTAAATGCTCCAAAGGAAGTTCTGGCATTATTAAATGTTTTTGTTGTTGGCAAAACAAGTGAAGATATTGACAATGAAGTGATTGTGATTAAAGATAGTCAAAAAAATCCAATTGCGATAGTTTGTGCTGTCCCCTTTTTAAGAGAAAGAGATATAAGCAAGTTTGTTGAAGGAGAAACCTACAAAGAACGTGCAAAACGGATAGCCGATAATATTAAGAAACATTACGAAAATGTTGCAAAAATTGCCGACAATAAAAGAAAAAATATTAATAAAAATATTCCAATTATTGCAACCGGACATCTTGCAGTTTTAGGCGGAAAAAAAACCGAAGACGACGGCGTAAAAGATTTATATATCGGAAATATTGAATGTTCTAATAAAGATATTTTTCCGCAACTTTTTGATTATGTTGCACTTGGTCATTTTCATATTCCATCTGTGATTGACAAAAAAGTATGTTATTCAGGATCACCAATTCCAATGGGATTTGGAGAAGCAAATCAAACAAAATCTGTTTTTTTAGTCGAATTCGAGGAATGTAGCCCGACAATTAATAAATTAGAACTCCCTGTTTTTCAACAATTATTTTCCATCCAAGGTGATAAATCCAAAATAGCAACTCAAGTAGCCGAATTGAAAAAAATGAACAAATCTGTGTGGGTAGAAATTATTTATGATGGCAACGATATTTTCCCCAATTTCACTGATTGGGCTAACGAAATTACTCAATTTTCAAAAATTGAAATAATAAAACTGCAAAACAAACAATATTGGAACGAACTTCTCTCAAAAGAAGAGTACACTCAATCATTAGACCAATTAGACAAATTTGATGTCTTTGAAAAACTTTTAGAAAAAAACAGAGTACCCGATAAACAAAAAGAAGAGTTGAACATTTTATATCGCGAAATAGTTAATGAAGTGAATTAGTGGTTAGTGGTTAGACAAGGCATGCCTTGTCGAAATTACTAATAAAAAAGCCTTCTTTTAGGGAGTGCGAGGAAAAAGAAACAAAACCTTATTTTCAACTTATAAAAAAACAACCTTAGTAGCAATAAAAATGTTTAAAAATAAACATCAAAATATGTATGGGGATAATTTTATATAACGGACATGTAACTAAGCGCATTTTTTTATTTGTAACAAATTGATTATCAAATATTGTTTATGCAACTGATATGTAACTGAATGTGAAAAAAGATAAAAATGACAGTAAAAAAGTATGACTAAAAACTGATAATTATATTTCGTATTATTCGTGGCTAAAAAATAAAAACCGATGAAAATATTAAACCTCAAATTTCAAAATATAAACTCTTTGTTTGGTAAATGGGAAATTGATTTTACAAAACCTCATTTAACTGACCATGGACTTTTTGCCATAATAGGTAAAACTGGCGCGGGAAAAAGTTCTATTTTGGATGCTATTTCTTTGGCATTATACGGGCGCACTCCACGTGTGTCAATAACAGGAAAATCTAATGAAGTGATGACACGAGGTACAAAAGAGTGTTATTCTGAAGTAATATTTGAAACTGGAGGAAAAAAATGGACAGCATCTTGGAAACAACAAAAAACTAATAACGGAAATTTTAATCCCGTTCAGCGTCATATTGCAGATAGTACAGGAAAAATTATTGCCAACCAATCTGAAGAATGCAAAACAACAATTAAAACAATTTTAGGACTTGATTTTGAACAATTTACTAAGGTAATTATGTTAGCACAGGGCAGTTTCGCCGCATTTTTGCTCGCTAATAAAAACGAAAAAGGAGAACTATTAGAACAAATTACAGGTACTGAAATTTATGCCCAAATTTCAAAAAAAGTGTTCGAACGGAATAAAAATGAAATACAAAAATTAGAGAAAATTGTTGACGCAATTAACGAAATTAAAATCCTTTCCGCTACTGAAACCGAAAATCTTCAGAACGAAATTGCACAATTAAAAATCGAACAACAAACCCTTGACGACGAAATAAAATTTATTGAAAATGCAAAATACCAACTTTCTGAAATAGAAAATCTTGAAAAACAAGTTACCGAATATAAGCAAAAATTACCCGATATAATTCAAAAAGTTGAAATTGCTCAAAAAAAACTCGAACAATCTGAAAATATTTATTCTGTCACAAAAATCGAGAAAGAAGACAATGATAAAATATTAAAGAATGTGCGAGAATTTGATACCAAAATTCGTGAAAAAGAGAAATTATTGACATCTGTTTTGAACTCTTTAAAAGAATTGAACGAAAATAAAACAAAACTGTCACAAACCCTCGAACTTGATAAAGATAACCTGTTAAAAGCTAAATCTAACCTCGAAGAAAATGTGAAATGGGCTGAAACCAACAGAAAATTCGAACCTTTGACAACTCAATTTGCTGCTATCGAAAACCAATATCAGTTAACAAACAACCTACAAATTATCTTAAACAATAAAAAAATTGAATTGGATAAAACAGAAAAAGATTTATATGAAAAAAATAAAAATTTACAATATGCAAAAAATGATTTTATAGAAAAAGAAAAAGTTTTTAATAATAAGGAAGATGAATTGAAAATTAATAAAATAAAACTATCAGAACTTTTATCGGGGAAAGAACTCGATTTCTATAGGAAACAACAAGAGTACATTTTTAAATTCGGCAATCTAATAAAAGACCTAATTAATTTTGAAACGCTATCTGCTGAAAACACTAATGATATTGCAAAATTAAATGAATTTATTGATGATTCTGCAAAACGTGAAAAAGAAGTTATGACCATAATTTCTGAAAATAAAAATTTATCTGAAAATCTTCACACTCAAATTGAATTACTAACCGAAAATATTAAACTTGCCAACACAATTAAAGATTTGAACGACCACCGTCAATCCTTAGAAAAAGGGAAACCATGCCCTCTTTGCGGAGCATTAGAACATCCTTATGCTTTTGGAAATATTCCTAAAATTGACAACAAAGAAACCGAATTGAAAAACCTGAAAGAAAAAGAAAATCAAACTATTAAGACCATACATGAACACGAAAAAGAGTTAACAAAATTAATTTCAGAAAAAAATAATGCAATCAATAACAAAGTAAAAACAGAAAAATTATTATCAGAAAACAACAATAAATCTATTACTTATATTGATAAATTAAAAACATTACAGCCCGATTTTTCTATTCCACAAAACGAAGACAAGACAGCGTTCCTCGAAATAATTCATAAACAAAAACAAAACGAGTGGAAGCAAAATAACGAAATAATTAGAAAGGCATCTGAATATGAAAATTTGCTCAAAGAAATGCAAGACAATGTAATTCCGCGTTTACAACAAGTAAAACAATCCGCTGAGAAAGCAAAAAATGATGCCGAAACCCAACTAAAATTAACCCTACAAACGTTAGAACATAACTCAAAATCATTAGAAGAAGCAAATATTAAATACACAGATGAAAATAACAAGCTTTTGAAAATTTTTGCCGAATATGGTGCCGATGATATTGACACTTTGAAAAAATATTTAACAGAATGGAATAATAATAAAAAAATTGTTGATGACCTCAAAATTTATATTAATAATGCGGAACATACGCTGGATGTGACCAATTCACAAATTGAAAATAATAACAAACAAATTGAAGCAAAAACAAGTGAAAAAGAAAATTTTGGAACAGAAATTCAAAATATTGCAGAAAATAGATACAATTTGTTCGGCGAAAAGAGTGCCGATGTGGAAGAAAGACGATTGAACGAGAAGTTTGAAAATGCTGAAAAATCTAAATCTGATGCAGATAAATTGAAAAATATGGCAGTTACTGAATTTGAAAAAACTAACGCTCTTATTACCCGCAATGAAAATGAACTGAAAGAAAAATTAACAAAAATAAATACAACAAAAACTCGAGAAGAGTTGCAAGTTGAATATAATGAAAAGAAACCTCGAAAAGAATTTGTTTCACAAAAAATAGGGCAAATAGGACAAATACTAAAATCAAATGCAGAAAATTTTCGCCACGCCAGCTTAAAACTTGAAGAAAAAAAACAACAAGCTCAAATTTGTGATAAATGGGGTAGTTTAAATGAACTGCTCGGCTCGGCAGACGGCAAAAAATACCGAAACTTTGCTCAAGCACTAACATTTGACCATTTATTAGGACTTGCTAACTTTCAGTTGCAAAAAATGTCAGAACGATATATCTTAAAATCTGTCGGAGACGCAGCAAATCCTTTCGAACTCTCTGTTATTGATAAATTTCACAACTTTGAACAACGAATCGCACAAAACCTTTCGGGTGGCGAAACATTTATCGTTTCTCTTTCTTTGGCACTCGGTCTGGCTAATATGGCAAGCAAAAATATGAACATCAACACTATGTTTATTGACGAAGGTTTTGGTTCCTTAGATGAAGATTACCTCGATACTGCTCTATCAGCGCTATCAAACCTGCAAAATGAAGGAAAACTTATCGGAATAATTTCTCATTTACCCGAACTGAAAGAGCGCATCACTACACACATTGAGGTAATCCCAAAAGGAAACGGTCATTCGAAAATTGTGATGCATTCGTATCAATAATATTTTTTGACTACTCACATCTGAATACTGACTACTCACATCTGAATACTGGTTGACATTCTGACGAATTCATCACTTTTTGGGGTTGACATTCTGACGAATTCATCACTTTTTTGGGTTGACATTTTGACAAATTCATCACTTTTTTGGGTTGACATTCTGACAAATTCATCACTTTTTTGGGTTGACATTTTTTTAATTAAGAAATAAATAGTAATTTTGCCGCCGATTTTAATAATAAAAACTATCACTTTTAATAATAAAAACTATCACAATGAAACCACATGAATATTTTTATAGAACAATCGACCAAGAATTGTTGGTTTGGAGTCAAGAGGAAGATAGAAAGCCTCTTTTGTTACGTGGCGCAAGGCAGGTGGGAAAATCATCGGCAGTGAAACAGTTGGCAAAATCGTTCAAATATTTTGTTGAAATCGATTTTGATAACCAAAAACATGTTCATACATTTTTTGAACAATCTTTTTCGCCGCAGGAAATTTGTGAACAGCTCTCTTTTGTTTACAGAATTCCAATTATTCCGGGAGAAACATTACTTTTCTTTGATGAAATCCAAAGTTGCTTACCCGCATTGTCAAAATTACGTTATTTTTATGAACAATATTCGGAATTACATTTAATTGCCGCAGGTTCTCTTTTGGAATTCGCGATGGAAGAAATTCCTTCTTTTGGAGTAGGTCGAATTCGTTCTCTCTTTATGTTTCCTTTTTCTTTTGAGGAATTTTTATTTGCTGTTGGGGACGGAATGTTGGTTGATGCATATCGAAATGCCTCTCCGCAGAAGCCTCTACAAGAGCCCATTCATCAATTGCTGCTTAACCGACTAAAAACTTTTATGACAATTGGCGGGATGCCCGGTGTTGTTGCTAAATATGTTTCTACACAAAATTTATTGAATAGCCAAAAAATACTAAACGATATCACAATTTCATTGAAAAGTGATTTTGCAAAATATAAAAAACAAGTGCCATCATTGCGTATCAACGAAGTATTCGAATCAGTGGCACGTCAGTCCGAAGGAAAATTTGTCTATGAACGGGCAGCCGTTCAGGCATCAAATGCGCAAGTAAAACAAGCGTTAGATTTGCTTGTTATGGCAGGATTAGTATATTCTGTAACGCATACCGCTGCTAACGGCATCCCACTCGGAGCCGAAATTAATCTGAAATTTCAACGTTTCATTTTATTTGATACAGGACTATTCCAGCACGTTCTCGACTTAGATATGGCTCAAATCTTTTTTTCAGATGATTTTAAAACTGTTAATCGTGGTGCGTTAGCCGAAATTTTTGTAGGATTAGAACTGATGAAAGGCTCTTCGTGTTACAATCCCATTTCTTTATATTGTTGGCAGCGAGAAAAAAGACAAGGAAGCGCACAAGTAGATTTTTTAATTCAAAAAAAAGAACAGATTCTTCCTATTGAAGTAAAAGCAGGAACACAAGGAGCAATGCAAAGTTTGCGACTTTTTATGGCAGAAAAAAATATTGAAAGAGGGATCCGCACGTCTCTCGAAAATTTTGCACACTACCAAAATATTGATGTATATCCGATGTACGCTATTTCAAATTTATTAAAATAATTAATTTTTAAGACAATCATTAAACAAATATTTTCCAAAAATAATAAAAAAATGATTTTTTCGTTTGTTACAAAGTAGATTTAAAATAATATTAATCATTTAAATAGAAACAACATGTTGAAAAGAATTTTCATTATTTTGGCATTGATTTTAGGAATAATGTCAAATTTGCACGAAATAAGTGCTTGTACAAACATTTTGATAACGAAAGGAGCCTCAGTAGATGGCTCTACGTTTGTCTCTTATTCTGCTGATTCGCACGACTTATACGGCGAACTCTATTATTGGCCCGGCAAAACATATCCACCGGGTACAATGTTAGACGTTTACGAATGGGATACAGGGAAATATTTAGGAAAGATACCTCAAGTATCACAAACTTACACTGTTATCGGTAATATGAACGAAAATCAAGTAACCATTGCCGAAACCACTTTCGGGGGAAGAGATGAATTAGCCGATACAACAGGAATTATCGACTATGGAAGTCTGATTTATATCGCCCTTCAACGCGCTAAAACTGCCCGCGAAGCAATTAAAATTATGACTGATTTAGTTGCAGAATATGGTTATTGCAGTGGCGGCGAATCTTTCTCTATCCTCGACCCTAATGAAGTCTGGATTTTGGAAATGATTGGAAAAGGAACAAATTTAAAAACTGACCGCAAAACAAAAAAACAGTTCAACGAAAACAAAGGCGCTGTTTGGGTTGCCGTTAAAATTCCTGATGGATACGTTACTGCGCACGCCAATCAGTCGAGGATACACAAATTTCCTCTGAACGATAAAGAAAACGTTCTTTATTCGCCCGATGTGATTTCTTTTGCCCGTTCGAAAGGCTATTACTCGGGCAGTGATGCCGATTTTAGTTTTTGTGATTCTTACGCCCCACTAGATCATAGTGCATTGAGAGCTTGCGAAGGACGCGTTTGGAGCGCATTTAGGATTATGAATCCCGAAATGGATAAACATTTACCGTTTGTTCTCGGACAAACAACAGAAAAAATGCCTCTCTACATTCTTCCTACAAAGAAAGTATCGGTCGCAGATGTTAGAAAAATTATGAGAGATGTTTTCGAAGGAACTCCTTTGAGTATGACACAAGACGACGATCCAGGTGCAGGTCCCTATCGCTCTCCGTATCGCTGGCGTCCTATGGCTTGGGAACTCGATGGCAAAGAGTATTTCAACGAACGCGCTATTGCTACTCAACAAACGGGCTTTTCTTTTATAGCGCAAATGCGGAGCTGGTTGCCAAATCCAATTGGTGGAATTTTTTGGTTCGGAGTTGATGATGCCAATATGAGTGTTTATGTTCCGCTTTATATAGGAATGCAGGCAATACCTCATAATTTTGCCGTTGGTAATGGAAATATGCTCGAATTTACTTGGAATTCTTCCTTCTGGGTATTCAATTGGGTAGCAAATCAAGCGTATCACCGTTTTAATCAAATGATTGTTGATATTCGTAAAGCGCAGCAAGAATTGGAAGAAAAATTTGACTTATATACTCCCATCATCGACCAAGCCGCTTTGACTTTATATAAAGAAAATCCCGATGCTGCAAAAGCATTCTTAACAGAATATTCACACAACCAATCGCGCTTAACCCACGAAAGATGGAAAAAATTAGGCGAATTCTTATTTGTTAAATACCTTGACGGAAATTTACATCTTGAAGAAAATGGTGTCTTTAAACGTAATCCTTATGGAAATCCATACAGAACTCAATTTCCGGGATACAACGAAGATTTTTATAGAAATATCGTGGACAAAACTGGCGATAGATTGCAAGTGAAAGAAATTGTGAAATAGGGTTTTGAGTTATCAGTTTTCAGTTTTCAGTTTTCAGTGAATGAGTGAATGAGAAAATATTAGATATTAGAGTTTAGATATTAGAGTTTAGAATTTAGACTAGATTATTCATAATAATTATATTTTCATTTATAATGAATAGTGCACGTTGGCTTGCATTATTCATAAAGAAGTGCAATTATCTTTTAAACGCAAATGAACACAAAAAATAACTGAAAACTGAAAACTTTTAACGTTCTTTGCGGTCTCAATTTTGCGACTTTACGTTTAAAATAAATTTTATGAATAATGCAGGTTGGATATCAAAATAACTTTTTTTACATTTTTTCTACAAAATAAATAACATTTATGCTATTAAAAGAAATAGGAGAGTTTGGGTTTATTGATAGAATTTCGGAGAAATTTAAAGGATTTTCTATTCGTAATGCGGTTGGAATTGGAGACGATTGCGCCGTATTACCCATAAACCATAAATATGCAAATGTTGTTACAACTGATATGCTTGTCGAAAATGTTCATTTTATACGTTCAAAAATAACACCATTTGAACTTGGATACAAAACATTGGCAGTAAATCTCAGTGACGTGGCAGCAATGGGCGCAAAACCTATTGCCTCATTTCTTTCAATAGCAATTCCGCCATCAATAGATGTAGAATATTTGGACAAATTTTTTGAGGGCTACAATAGTTTATGCAAAAAATATGATGTATCTTTGCTCGGAGGCGACACAACTCGCTCCGAAAATAATCTGATTTTGAACGTTACTGTTATCGGACGTATCTATCAAAATAAAGCCCGTCTGAGATGTATGGCTAAATCAGGCGATATAATATGTGTTACAGGCTATCTTGGCGATTCGGCGGGAGGATTAAAAGTATTGTTGGAAAATATCCCCCTTTCAGAAAATGAAGAATATCTGATAAAGTGTCATAATATCCCCGAACCATGCGTAAATGAAGGTATTTGGCTTGCAAATCAAAAAGGAGTAAACGCAATGATTGACATTTCAGATGGAATTGTTTCAGATTTAAAACATATTTTAAAAGCCTCCAAAAAATCGGCAATCGTTGATATTCAAAAAATTCCCATATCAAAACAATTAAAAATAGTTGCTAATAATAATCATTTTAACATCATTGAATTTGCAACTTCGGGAGGCGAAGATTATCAACTTTTGTTCACAATTAATGAAAAAGATTTTACGAAAATATCTAATAAATTTTTTAACAAATTTAAAAAAGAACTATATTCAATCGGAAAAATAGAAGATGAAACTAACGAAACTATTCTCTGGCTCAAAGATGACGTTCCGGTTGATGATATTAAAGAAGGTTTTAATCATTTTATATAAGTTCATTCTTTAAGTGAAAAAAATTAAAATTATTAAGAAATTAAATATTTATGCTGTATGAGACGAGTCCTTATTATTTATACGGGTGGCACTATCGGTATGGTCAACGATCCCGTTTCTGGTGCGCTTGTTCCTTTCGATTTTGAAAATATCAATAGAAATGTTCCTGAATTGCAAAGGTTTGATTTTAGTGTGAGTACTGTTTCGTTCTCGCCTCTTATTGATTCTTCGGCAATCGAAACGTCTATTTGGATTCAAATAGCAGAAGTTATCGAAAAAAATTATCAAGAATATGATGGCTTTGTTATATTGCATGGCACTGATACAATGGCTTTTACGGCGAGTGCGTTAAGTTTTATGCTACATAATTTAAGTAAACCTGTAATTTTGACGGGTAGTCAACTTCCTTTGGGAAAAATCAGAACTGATGGGAAGGAGAATTTTTTGACAGCATTAGAAATCGCCGCAGCACAAATTGACGGTGTTGCGGTAGTGCCAGAGGTTTGTATCTATTTTCAAGATTTTCTTTACAGGGGAAACCGCACTACAAAATTTAATGCTGAAAATTTCAGAGCATTCAGTTCTTATAACTATCCGCCCTTAGCAGAAGCGGGAGTTCGTATTAAATATAACTTTCCTTTTATTATTCAGAATAAAAATATCAAGTTGCCTTTTCAGATTGTAAAAAATATGGACGTAAACATTGCATTATTGAAATTATTTCCCGGAATAAAACCATCTCTCGTGGAATCTATTTTAAATGCACCCGATATAAAAGCTGTTGTCCTCGAGACTTACGGAACCGGTAATGCACCCACTTATAAGTGGTTTTTGGATGCATTAAAAAAGGCTAATGACCGGGGAATAATCTTACTAAATGTTTCTCAATGTCTTGCAGGAAGCGTTGAAATGCAGCGCTATGAAACGGGAATTCATCTTATTGAAGCAGGAGTGAAAAGCGGTTTTGACATAACCACTGAAGCCGCCATTACAAAACTTATGTATCTTTTAGGAAACTGCAGCTCAAAAGATGAGATTATTGAAGGATTAAATAAGTCGCTAAAAGGAGAAATTAATCCGTAAAACTACATCTTGAGTGAAATTCAGAAAAGAATAAAAATTTTTGTAATTTTTGTAAGAAAATCTTTTTGAAAATATATTATTTGGCACAAAATTTGTTGAAAACAATATTTTTAATTTAATAATAAAAATTTTATACCTATGAAAAAAGTAACAATTTTTTCGATTTTAATCGCAGCATTAGTGTTGCAGGGGTGCGGAAGGCATAAAGTTGAGCGCATCGACAATAAAGAGATAATTGATTTAAGTGGTCGCTGGAACGATTCCGATTCCAGACTTACAGCAGAAGCAATGGTAGATCAAATTTTGTCGCACCATTGGATTCCCGAACATCACAGAGCTAACAACGGTGAAAGACCTGTTGTGGTTGTTGGATTAATTTACAACAAATCACACGAACACATCAACGCCGAAACCTTTATAAAAGACGTTGAACGCGCTTTTTTAAACACTGCTAAAGTACGATTAGTCCAAGCAGGAGACAAACGAGAAGAACTCCGCCGAGAACGTGCTGGACAACAAGAATTTGCATCCATGGAAACAGCAAAAAAATGGGGAAAAGAGATTGGTGCTGACTACATGTTAAATGGAGACATTAATTCTATTGTCGATACTCACAAAAAAGAGAAAATCCACTATTACCAAGTGAACCTCGAACTAAGCAACCTCGAAACTAACGAAGTAGTGTGGATCGGAGACCATAAAATTAGGAAGTATATTAAGAATTGAGCAGTGGGTAGTGAGTAGTCAGTAGTGAGTAGTGAGTAATCAGTAGTCAGTAGTGAGTAGTTAGTAGTGGTAGTCAGTAGTCGGTAGTCTGATGTGAGGATTGAAAAAATGCTCATTTACTTATTTACTCATTCACCGATTTTCTCATTTACTTATTTACTCATTCACCGATTCATTCATTTACTGATTCACTCATTCGCTCATTCACTATCTTATTTTTCTTCCTCAAATTTCGGTACTGAAAGCCATCGTTTTATCCCTTTTTTCTTCATGCTAAATTCCACGCCGATTTTCACTAACCGTCTATGGTCGGCAGTATAAGGAATCAAGTAACCTTTTTTGTCAATCTGTGCGAGGGCGGTTTCGGCGGTGGCTTTGGTGTCCATCTTAAATTCGAACACATAAATGCTATCGAACGTTTTTACCACTGCATCGCATCTGCCTTCGGCACTTTTTACTTCCGTTTTCACAAATTGACCCATCAGTTCGAAGATAAGGTAGAATAGATGTTGATAATATTGCTCGTCGCGGTGTTCTTTTTTTATTGCATCGTAGGGAATAGATGCCATAAAAGCAGTTAATTGTTTCATAAAATCTATTACATCGCCTTTTTTAATCGATTGAGAGAAACGGTAGGCTGAAAAACTGTCGTTCAAAATTTGCGGAGCCAATACCGGCAGGAGTTCTTTAAGAAAACCGTACTTGACCTCTTCGTTTGGAAAACCCAAAGTGAGTACATTAGCGTCTGAATTATATGCCTTTATAGTCAAATATCCGCTCTGGTAAAGCAAAGGCGTGAGGCTTGTTTCGTTTGCACGGTATTTGTCAACCTCTGAAACTGCAATAGTTACATCATTTTCGTCAAATTTTCTGATGTCATAATGATTATTTATTAAGATTTTTATCAGAAATGTTGGGGTTCCGGTTTCAAACCAGTAATAGGCGAAATCCAAGTGCATAAAGGTTTTTAATACGCTAAACGGATTATACATGTTTACTCCTTTTTTCTCTTTTTTTGAAAACCTGTATCCATCGTAACGTTTTTTTAGTTCGGCAACTGTTTCATCGTACGTTTTTTCGGTTTCTATCGCTAATGCGTGCAATTCAGGCTGAAACTGTTCTAACAGTTCTTTTTCAGAAATCCCACATATTTCAGCAAATTGGTCATCTAAACTGATGTCTATCAATTGATTTAAATCACTGAAAATACTTACTTTAGCAAACTTGGTAACACCCGTTAGAAATACAAAACGCAGTGCGTAATCCATACCCTTGAGAACGCCGTAAAATCCTTTGAAAAATGAAGTCATCTCATCATATACCGTCTTATTATCCATAGTGTTTACCAACGCTTTGTCGTACTCATCAACTATAACGACAACTTTTTTCCCCGACTTTTCGTAAGCGGTTTTTATTAAATGTATTAACCGAAGAGACAAATTGTTTTCTTTTTCTATTATACCCCATTGATTTTCATATTCTTTTAGCCCATAACTTAATAAATCTTGCACATTTTTCAAACATTCGTTGCTACCTTTGTTAAAATCAATATAAATGACTGGGTACTCTATCCAATCCTTCTCTAACTCCGCTATTGCCAAGCCCTCGAAGAGTTTCTTTTTACCCAGAAAATATGCTTTCAGGGTGGAAGCAAAAAGACTTTTCCCGAAGCGGCGCGGACGCCCCAGAAAGTAAGGTTTGCTTTTGCGCGTTAATTTATAAACATACTGCGTCTTATCTACATAAACACATTCTTCGTCGCGCAACTTTTCAAAATCCTGAATGCCAACAGGCATGTCTCTTGATGAATTTTCCATAAAAAAACTTTAAAATTTGATACAAAGGTAAAAAAAATATTTTTTTTAACAAAAAAAGTCTGTTTTTCATTATTTTTTTCTAATTTTGTATCTTTAAATTTATAAAAATATAACTCAAAATTTAAACCGATATGAGAAATTTAATTTTAACACTTTGTGCAGTTGCTTATTTTACAGCAACTTGTACCAATGGAAATTCATACATTGTTACAGGGATTTTATCCGACAGTACGTTCAACAACAATATGATTTATTTGTTCGACTACAATCAAAAAGATGCCATTGATAGCGTCTTAATTGAAAACAACACTTTTTCATTTAAAGGAAACGTTGAAAAAAGCACCGTTTGTTATTTGTCTATCAACCGTTTAAATGTTGTTTTTATTTTAGAACAAGGTAATATTTCAGTTGAGATATCACCTCCGTCAAATAAAATTAAAGGAACAGTTTTAAACGAAGAATTATTTAAGTATTTAGAAGAAATAAACGAAATAAATACTTCAATAACAGAGTATTATAACGAAATAAAATCTAACGAGGAAATAGATAAAGAACAAAGAGACGAAATATTTAACGCTTATCATAAAAATATGCTCGAAAAAGAAGACGTAATTCATAATGAATACTTTACCTCTAATAAAGAAAATGCATTTGGAGCATATATACTTTGGCAATGGAGTTACAATTTTATGTCGCCCGACAAATTTGAAAAATTAGATTCTCTCTACAATGTTGCAGGTGAGGCTGTACAGAATTTTACAAAGATAAAAGAGGTTATTTACAAAAATGAACGTTTAAGAGTTACCTCAGCGGGAATGATGTTTACAGATTTCACCATCGAAAATGGAAATGCAGATGCAACATCGGTATCTTTTTCTGATTATGTTGGCAAAGGAAAATATGTGCTTGTCGATTTTTGGGCATCGTGGTGCGGACCTTGTATCCGTGAAATACCAACGCTTAAAGTAGTTTACGAAAATTATAAAAACGATAGTTTTGAATTACTTGGAGTAGCGGTCTGGGATAAACGCGAAGATACAGAACAAAGCGTAGAAAAATATGAAATGACCTGGTCACAAATTTATGATACTCAAAATATTGCAACTGATTTATATGGAATTCGTTCTATTCCTCAAATAATTTTGTTCGGACCC